>Ga0335074_10000210_pt1 | contig 91723 bp, 91 predicted proteins | sample Lox_Sample_23_FD_206715 | JGI IMG/M metagenome (GOLD analysis project Ga0335074, IMG submission 206715) | Soil microbial communities from Loxahatchee National Wildlife Refuge, Florida, United States - Lox_Sample_2.3 | ecosystem: Environmental > Terrestrial > Soil > Wetlands | place: USA... | reverse complement strand
GCCCCCCCCGCACCGCTCCGGCCCGGCCCGCACCGCACCGGCCCGGCCCGCACCGCACCGGCCCGGCCCGCACCGCACCGGCCCGGCCCGCACCGCACCGGCCCGGCCCGCACCGCACCGCACCGGCCCGGCCCGGCCCGCACCGCACCGGCCCGCACCGGCGCCAACGCCCTTTGCCCAACCGATTGGTGCCCGGCGCCTCCCGGGCACCAATCGCCCTACTGGCCCCATGCGCTCCTATATCCACACCACCGCTCCAACCACACCTCGTCCACACGGACCCTTGTCCCGCCGACCCCGTTAACCCCACGCGTCCCATTTTCGTGGAGGATCCGGCGTTCGTGGAAGATCCGGGCAACCCCAGTTGCCAAAAGTCTCCACGTAATCCGAATCTTCCGCGACCTTTTTCGAATACCGGAAATGTCGGTACTAGACGTCACACTGTGGCAATGGCAAGTGAGCTTCCTTATACGCTCCGCAACCTAGCTCGGCAGCAGGGTGGAGTCGTCTCCCGCTCGCAAGCCCTGAAGGCGGGGCTGTCCGTCGGCGTGATCAAGTTCAAGCTGAGTAGCGGTCGCTGGCGGCAGCTGCATACCGGTGTCTATGCCACGTTCACCGGCGGCCCGGGTCGCAGCGCGTCGCTTTGGGCGGCACTCCTCTCGGCTGGACCAGGCGCGATGCTCAGTCACGAAACAGCAGCCGAGCTTCAGCGGCTGGCCGACAAGCCCGTCGAGACGATTCACGTCACGATTCCCAGTCTGCGCCGCGTCCTTGCGGCTGATGGGGTCAGCATCCACCGGTCCGGGCGGGCGGTCCAGGCGGTGCAGCCGGACAGCAGTCCGCCGCGGACCAGGGTGGAGGAGACGGTGCTTGACCTCACGCAGGCGGCCGCGAGCTTCGATGACGTCTGCGGGTGGGTGACCCGCGCGTTTGCGCGGGAGCTGACGGACTCCGAGCGGCTGATCGGGGCGATGCGCCAGCGCACGAAGTTGCGCTGGCGCGCCGAGCTGCATGAGCTCATCGTCGCCGCGGCCAGCGGCGATCATTCGGTGCTGGAGTACCGCTATGAGCGGGACGTGGAGCGGGCCCACGGGTTGCCCGAGCCCGTCCGGCAGGCGCCGTTCGCTGGCCCGGACGGCCGCCGCGGACGCCGGGACCGCCTCTACCGGGAGTACGGCGTGGTGGTCGAACTCGACGGGCAGTTGGCGCATCCGGTAGAGGATCAGTGGCGGGACAAGGCCCGAGACAATGCCGCCGCCGTGGACAGGAAACAGACGCTCAGGTACGACTGGACACAGGTCCGCTGGCATCCGTGCGCGACCGCCCTTCAGGTCGCCCAGGTGCTCAAGAGCCACGGCTGGGACGGTTGGCCACGGCCGTGCTCACCGGGCTGCCCAGTCGAGCGGGCTCTCGCCCGCCTGTCGGTCACGACTGGCCGGTGACGGCGGCCAGCACGCGGGCGGTGTCGGTCAGGTCGGGCAGGACCACATGGGCACCCGCTGCGGCCAGGTCGGCCGCGGCGAAGCTGCCCGTGGCCACGCCCACCGCACGGGCCCCGGTGGCCAGCGCCGCCGCCACGTCGAGCGGCGTGTCGCCGACCAGCACCGTCGCCCGGCCGCCGAAGTCCGCCCCGTACGCCGCCCCGGCCGCCTGCCTGGCCACCGGCACGAGCTCGGCCCGGACCTCGTGCACGTCCCCGTACGCGCCGACGTCCAGGTCGAGGTGCTCGCCGAGCCCGGCCGCGGCGAGCTTGACCGCCGCCAGCGGCCGGATGTTGCCGGTGAGGACGGACTGGCGCAGCCCGGCGGCGGCCAGCGTCGCGATGGCCGCGGCCGCGCCGGGCAGCGCCCGGACCTCAGCCCCCGCGCTGCCGTCCACCGCGGCGACCCGGCGGCCCAGTGTGGCCAGGAACTCATCCACGTGCGCCTGCGGCTCGGCCACCCCGGCCAGCGCGAGGGTGTCCAGCATGATGGCCCGGTCGGTCCGCCCGGCCTTGGGCGCGACCGCGGTCAGGTCACGCCCGAACATGTCCCTGAAGACCTCCCCGTACAGGCGGTTGCCCAGCCCGCCGGCGCTCAGCAGCGTGTAATCGACGTCCCACAGCACCAGCAGATCGCCCACTCGCTCAGGCTAACCGGGGTCTGAGGCGTCTAACCGCGTCTATCCCGGCGGATCGCGTGCGGGCGGATTAGACTCGCGGCGACGGCAGACCCCGGGCGGGGCCAGACCCTGGGCAGCAGCGGGCGGCGGAGGTGGGCGATGGCTGGGCGGATCCGCGACGAGGACATCGCGGCGGTTCGCGAGCGATCCCCCATCGACGAGGTGGTCGGGGAGTACCTGCAGTTGAGGAATGCGGGCGGCGGCTCGCTCAAGGGCCTGTGCCCGTTCCACGACGAGAAGACGCCCTCGTTCAACGTCACCCCGGCCCGGGGACTCTTCTACTGCTTCTCCTGTGCCGAGGGCGGCGACGTCATCAAGTTCGTGCAGAAGATCGACGGGCTCAGCTTCGTGGAGGCCGTCGAGCGGCTGGCCGGCCGGGCCGGCCTCGAGCTGCGCTACGAGCAGGGCGGATACGTGCCCGGCCAGGAGCAGAGCCAGCGCCGCCGGCTGATCGACGCGCACCGGGCCGCCGCCGAGTTCTACGCCGACCGGCTCGGTCACGCCGACGCCGGACACGCCAGGAAGTTCCTGTCCGAGCGCGGCTTCGAGCTGACCGACGCGGAGCGGTTCGGCGTCGGCTACTCGCCGAAGGCCTGGGAGGACCTGACCAGGCACCTGCGCGGACGCGGCTTCACTGACGGCGAGCTGATCACCGCGGGCCTGGCCCGGGAGGGCAGCCGCGGCCCGCGGGACCGGTTCCGCGGACGGCTGATGTGGCCCATCCGGGACCTGTCCGGCGACGTCATCGCGTTCGGCGCGCGCAAGCTCGACCCCGACGACGACGGGCCCAAGTACCTGAACACCCCCGAGACCTCGCTGTTCCGCAAGAGCACCGTGCTGTACGGGGCGGACCTGGCCAAGCGGGAGATCGCCCAGCGCAGGCAGGCGGTCATCGTGGAGGGCTACACCGACGTGATGGCCTGCCACCTGGCCGGGGTGCCCACCGCGGTGGCGACCTGCGGCACCTCGTTCGGCGAGGATCACGTCAAGATACTGCGCCGTTTGCTCATGGACAGCGACCGCGCGCTCGGCGAGATTATCTTCACCTTCGATGGCGACGCGGCCGGGCAGCGAGCGGCGCAGCGGGCGTTCGGCCTGGAGGAACGGTTTGTCACGCAGACCTTCGTCACTGTGGAGCCCAACGGCCTCGATCCTTGTGACTTGCGGCTGGCACATGGGGACGCGGCGGTGCGCGACCTGATTGCCCTCCGGGTGCCGATATATGAGTTCGCGCTCAAAGGTGTGCGCGATCGCCACGACCTGAATACCACCGAAGGCCAGCTCGCCGCGGTCGACGAGGCCGCGCCGATCCTGGCCAAGATCAAGGACAAGGGCCTGCGTGCCCGGTACGCGATCAACCTGGACCGCTGGCTCGGCCTGATGGACGAGGAGTTCATCATGGCCAGGGTGCGCGCGCACGCCGGGGACACCCGCCCCGGCCCGGTCAAGAAGGGCATCAAGAGCACGCAGGAGACCGGAAACGGGCACCATGGTCCGTTCGGAAAAAATGAAGAAAATCCCTATGATCTCGATGATCCCGTGGTCCGGCTGGAGCGGCAGGTCCTTCAGCTCGCTGTGCAGCGGCCCGGGCTGTGCGGGCCGGAATTCGACGCGCTGGGCACCGACGCGTTCATCGTGCCGGTGCACCAGGCGGTGTTCTCGCTGATCACCGCGTGCGGCGGCACCGTGTCCGGCGGCGGCGGCAGCCGCGCGTGGGCCGCCCGGCTGCGTGCGGAGGCACCGAACGATCGAGCCCAGGCCTTCGTCACCGGGCTCGCCGTCGAGCCGCTGGTGGTGGCGGGTGAGCCGGACGCCAAGTATGCCGACGTGGTCCTGGCCCGGGTCGGCGAGCTCGCGGTCAGCCGGGAGATCACCACGGTCAAGGCCCGGCTGCAGCGCATGAACCCGGTGGAAGAGCAGGCGGGATACAACCGGATGTTCGGTGATCTCGTCGCCCTGGAAACCCGCCGCAGAGCCCTGGTCGAGCGGGCCACGGGCGGCTGATGGCGCATGGCCATGGGGTTATACGGTTGCGGACCGTACTGCTTAGTAGCACTAGGGTGACAAAATTAGGTCCCCCGTAACCATGGGTTTGTGACGCAGACTGGTCCCGTGACCCTCACGGTGCTGACGAACGGACCATCACCAGCGGATCAGCTGACCGATCTCGTGGCGCTGGGGCGGGAGCGAGGTTCCCTGACCATGGCTGATGTCATGGTCGCGCTGGACCGCGCCGATCTCCCGCCGGAGGCCATCGACGTGGCGGTGCGCGCGCTGGCCGACGAGGGCGTGGACGTGCTCGACGTGGCGCGCGAGGACGACGCCGAAGCCGAGATGCGGCTGGCCGACAAGAGCGCCGACGGCCGGCGGCCCGCTACCAGCGATCTGGTGCGGATCTACCTGCGGGAGATCGGCCGGGTCCCGCTGCTGACCGCCGAGGACGAGGTGGAGCTGGCCAAGGCTATCGAGGCCGGCCTGTTCGCCGAGGAGAAGCTCGGCGGCGGCATCCCGATGCTCGGCGCCGTCCACGGCGACCTGGAACTGCTCGCCAGTGAGGGAATCAGGGCCAAGCAGCGGCTGATCGAGGCGAACCTGCGGCTGGTCGTCTCGATCGCCAAGCGCTACATCGGCCGCGGCCTGGTGTTCCTCGACCTCATCCAGGAGGGCAATCTGGGCCTGATCCGGGCGGTGGAGAAGTTCGACTATACCCGCGGGTACAAGTTCTCCACCTACGCGACCTGGTGGATCCGGCAGGCCATCACCCGGGCCATCGCCGACCAGGCGCGGACCATCCGGGTGCCGGTACACATGGTCGAGACGATCAACAAGCTGGCCCGGGTGCAGCGGCAGCTGCACCAGGAGCTCGGCCGGGAAGCCAGCGCAGATGAGATCGCCGCGGAGATGGGGCTCGAGCCGGGACGGGTCGCGGAGATCCAGCGGATCGCCCAGGAGCCGGTATCGCTGCAGTCCCCGATCGGCGAGGAAGAGTCCGATCTCGGGGACTTCATCGAAGACGCCGACGCCGTGGTGCCCATGGAGGCCGCGGCGTTCATCATGTTGCAGGACCAGCTGGAGCGGGTCCTGGACCAGTTGGCCGACCGTGAGCAGAGGATCATCCAGCTGCGGTTCGGCCTGACCGACGGGCATCCGCGGACGCTGGAGGAAGTGGGCCGGGAGTTCGGCGTGACCAGGGAACGGATCCGGCAGATCGAGTCGAAGACCCTGGCCAAGCTCCGCCACCCCAGCCGCGCGCAGATGCTGCGTGAGTTCCTGGACTGACGTTAGGGCAGGACCGGTCAGTCGCCGGGGCGGGTGCCGTTCGCCGCGGTGTTGTCGTCGCCGCCCGAGGTCCGGCCCGGAATGCGCTCGCGCACCTTGCTCGCGCCGCTCTTGGCCGTCTCGGCGATCTTCGGTATCTGCTCGGACGCCTTCTGCCCGGCGGCCTTGGACAGCTCGGCGGCCTTGGTCCCCGCCGTGCGGGTGGCCCGCTGGACAGCCGGGTGTTCCACTACCTTGCGGCCGGCCTTAACCATCTGTTCGTACCGCTCACGGCCGGCCCGTGCGCCGACCACGAAGCCGACCGCGAACCCCGCCAAGAACGTAATGCGTGCGCGCATCCGGCACCCCTTTCACGCAGGTTCGTCCTGTGCACACAGGACCTTTCCCCGCTAGCACGAGGGTACTCATGGTGATGAGCGCGAGGTGAACGGGAGGTAGCTAACCGGCCCGGCGTCACATGCTCGCCCAGAGTGCGCTACCCTTATCCGCGTCGATCCCGCGTAGCTCAATCGGCAGAGCGTCCGGCTGTTAACCGGCAGGTTATAGGTTCGAGTCCTATCGCGGGAGCTTTCTAAACTAGCTTCCGACCAGGAGAAATGAGCGCAAGGCCCGGGTGCGGGTGTGGCTGGTGGGGCCTGTTAGTTGTGGGTATTTTGTGGGATCTTGCTTTTGGCGGCAGGTTCCTTGGTCGTGCTGAGCGTTGCGCGCAGCGGGGAGCGGCCCCCGGCGGCTGGAGCAGCAGGGGCCGCCGGAATGTGAAGTGCCTGGCCAGTGCCGTTAATTTCTTACGTAACGGCGGAGGGCACGATGCTTGCTTGGTCTCGGGGCGCTGGCTGGGTTCGCGCGGTGAGCTGCCGACCGTGAACCGGCAGTTAACCGGTTCGATTCTTATCGTGGAAGCGTGCGAGTCTTCCTCTCTTTCTCGTGTCCGTGATGTAGTGGTCTGAGGCGTCGGCCGGGCGCTGATTTTCGGGTTCCGGCCGTGCCTGGCTGCCCGGCTGTCGCGTCGGGTGGGCGGGGTTCCACAGGCCCTGGTGTTTTCCTTCCTGGTCGCAGTGGCTGTTCCGGCTGGTCAGCCGGGCGGAAGGGCGTGCAGCCGGGTGACCGCGGCGGTGACCTGGGCGGCCCAGGGCCAGCGCCCGGCGAGCCCGAGCCGCAGGCGCCGGCCGCTGGCGGCCGGGCGGCCCGCGACGGAGAACAAGCGCAGCCGCAGCCGTTTCGGCTCCCACCGACGCGCCGTCCCGGTCTAGGCGAGCATCTGGGTCCAGGCCAGCAGTTCGCAGGCCAGCGCGAAGATCCCGCACCAGACCTGGTTCTGCGGAAGCGTTTCAGCGGCAGGTTCCGCAGCCCGGTGTCCTTAATGTTGCGGATGCGGTCCTCGCACCGGGCGCGGCGCCGGTGATGCAGCTCCAAGCCGGCGAGCTGGCCTTTCCTGGTGCCGGTAGCGAAGGCGGTGAACCGGTGCCCGTCGATGTCGGTGAACCGCAGCTGCGTGCCGGGGTGCGGGCGTTCCTTGCGGCTGATGACGCGCATCCCGGTCGGCCAGCCGTCCAGGTCCAGCAGGCCGATGATGTCCGCGACCCACGCTCCCGCGCGGACCTGCCCGCCGCCGTCATAGGTCGGCGTCCACGCATCCGCCGGGACCTGCCGGTCAGCCAGGTGAGGAACTCGTGCGTGCGGCCGCAGGAATCGGCCCGGACCAGCACCTCGTGCCGCAGGCGATCTGGAAGCTGCGCGACCGCGAGCCGGGCCGCCTCGATGTGTCGGCGGCGGTATCTGGCCCGGCGTTTCCGGGCCGCAGCATGGTGGCCAGCGGCTCCCCGTTCCCGGCCTGCCCATGGTCGGCCCAGGCCGTTATGAAGAGCCGGCCCGGGGCGCGGTGCTGGCATCGCTGCCAGCCCGTTTCCCCGGGCCGCTCACCGGACCCGCCGTACGCCTCTCGACGCAACGGGCTTTCCACGGTCGCTCCGCTCATGGCTGGGCCCAGGGGCTGGGGATCGCTCCGCGGTAGCGGTAGCGCGTCACGCCCACCTTCTCGAGGTTGAACGGAGTGAGCCCATCGGCACTGATCGGCTTCCACCGGCCGGTGTGGTCGGTCAGGTGCCTGCGCACGGCGGTCCACCGCCAGCGGTGCCGGGTCTTCAGCCACCACACGATCCGCCACCAGATGAACCGCTGGAGGTGTCGCAGGGTGTGCGTGCAGACGGCATGCCGGAAGTAGGCCGACCAGCCGCGCAGGATCTGGTTCAGCCGGGCCAGCGTTTCCTTCAGGTCGGCCAGAGGATGTCCTGCGGGTCAGGCGACTGGGGATCTGTTCGAGCCGAGCATGAACGCCCAGGACAGCTACGGGGGGCGAGGAGGCCCCGCTCCCGCATGGCATCAGGAGTCCTGAGGCCAGCAGCCGGATGCTGCGCCGGGAGCGGGCCGCGCCGGTGATCGCGATCGGCGCGCTGGGCCCTATGACCGGCCCGACCTGCCCTGGCGGCTACGACCAGATGCCGACCGGGAACGGCGCGTGAACGCCGTCAGTGACACCGCCGTCCAGGCCGCGATCGGCGCCGCCGCCCGCGAACTGCGGCTGCCCACCGTCCGCGCCCAGGCCCAGCTAGCCGAGATCGCCGCCCGCTACCACGCCACCCACCTGGGCTACCTCGCCCGAAGTCCTCGCCGCCGAACTCAACGACCGCTCCGCTCGCCGCCGCGCCCGCCGCATCGCCGACGCCAGATTCCCGCGATCACTGTGGACCGCTGGCAATTCAGATAAGTCTTGAAGATATTATAAGGATTGATCGCGTTCTGAGCTGCAGGTAGTGGCGGAGGGTCCGTTGGTATGGTGTCGACTGCGTATGCTCCCGTTTACGGTCGGCTGACGAGTGCTGCCGCACACATGAGCCCGCGCCGATGGCGGGCCTCGCGGACTGAGCAGCCCTCACCCCTGGCTTATGCAGTCACAACGCCATGACCGCTGAAGGCGTCGTAGCGGCGAGCAAGCGGACACTGGGCCAGGCGCTGGTGAGCGCCGCAACCCGGCGAGGCGCGGCCGTCGCGCTCGAATTCTGCGACCGCCAGTACTCCTTTACGGAGCTGAACGCCGTCAGCAATCGGCTGGCAAACGCCTTCAGCGGGCTCGGCCTGAAGCGTCATGATCGCATCTGCGTTCTGGCGGAGAATCGACTTGAGCATGCCCTGATCCTGTATGCGGCGGCCAAGCTTGGGGTGGCCGTCAGCCCGCTGAACTGGCGGCTTTCCCCGGCCGAGCTTGGACCTGTGATCGCTGGCGTCGACCCGCGGCTGGCAGTCGTGTCAGCGCGGCATCGGGGACTGTTCAGTGAAGCCGCTTTCCCCGCCAACGACCTGAAGGTGGTCGCCCTCGATAAGAAGGAGCACCGTGACGACATTGGTTACGCCGAGCTCGTCAGTTCGGGGACGTCCGCCGACCCAGGTGTCCAGGTCGATGCAGAAGATATACTCGTCGTCACCCATACCAGCGGCACGACCGGCTTTCCCAAAGGCGCCGCCCTTTCCCATCGGGGCCTTATCGCTCGCGCCATGGGGTTTGCCGCCGAGCAGGGGTGGCGGGACCGGGATACCTTTATCGCATGGTCGCCTATATTCCACACCGGTGGCGTCGATGGTCTGCTGGCCAGCGGGCTCATTGGCGGTAAGTGCACCATTGTTGATGGCTTGCAGCCCGACCTGATCGCCACGATTGTGGTACGGGAATACGTCAACTGGCTTTTCCTGCCTCCAGGCGGGATCAGCCAAGTTGTCGACGCCCTCCGGCGTGCCGGCCATCCGAAGGGTATCAGACTGGTTGGCTCAATGGCTGACCTCGTTCCGCCGGAGATGATCGCTGAGACAACGGAGGTCTTTGAGGCGCCGTACTTCAACTCGTTCGGCTCGACCGAGGGAGGCCTCTGTGCTAACTCGTTCTTGCCGGTAGGCGTAGTTCCTACCACGCTGTCCAAGCGCCAGAGCGCTTTCCATGATGTGGTCCTTGTCGATGAGCAAGGCCAGGAGGTGCCGTCAGGCGAGCCTGGTGAGATGCTGCTCCGTTCTCCCATGGTCTTTAGCGGCTATCTCGCGAACGGTAGCGGTTGCACGCTGGAGAGCGATTTCGCGACCGGGTGGTTCTGGACTGGCGACGTAATGGTGCGCAATGGTGACGGCACGCTCGACTTCGTCGAACGCAAGAAATACATGATCAAGAGCGGCGGGGAGAATATCTACCCGGCCGAAATCGAGCGCCTGCTGGTCTCACACCCATCGATCGTCGAGGCAGCAGTCGTCAGGAAGGCCGATATTCGCTGGGGCGAGGTTCCCGTTGCGTGCATCGCAGTAAGCGACCCAGCAGTTCGTGATGATGACCTGCGGGCGTATCTAGAAGGCATGCTGGCCCGGTACAAGATCCCCAAGGAGTTCTTCTTCCTTCAGCCTGCCGACTTTCATCGAAACGTTACAGGGAAGATCATCAGGTCAGACCTAGAGACACTCGTCATCGGCGATACGCCGACAGGTTAGGGGCGGTTCGGTTGTCTAGCCTGCCTGTGCTACTTGAACTGCATGGCCAGATCGCTCATGTGCTCTTGAACCGGCCGGAAAAGCTGAATGCGCTCACGGCCGATAGCCTTCGCCTGATAAAGGAATATGTCCGCGAGATCCAAGCTGACTCATCGATACGAGCCGTGATCGTCCGCGGGGCAGGACGGGCTTTCTGCGCGGGAGCCGACCTCGGCGAGATCGGCGGCCTGACAACTGACGCAGCCGCATTCGACTCGTTTCTGGACCTATGGCATAGCGCTTATGACGAGGTAGCCGAGCTACCTGTCCCGACAATCGCTGCCGTACACGGGGCGGCACTGGCGGGCGGATTTGAGCTCACGCATGTATGCGACTTCGTCGTATTGGGAGAGGGAGTCCCGTTCGGCGATCAGCATGCGAATTACGGTTTCTACCCCGGCGGGGGAGGCACGCAGCGGCTTGCGCGCCTGATCGGCGAGCGTCGTGCCAAGTGGCTGCTGATGTCGGGTGAGCTGATAGATCCGCGCGAAGCCCAGGCGCTCGGGCTCGTGAATGACGTTGTGCCCGCCGGGATGGTGCTAGACCGGGCCACCGAACTTGCAAGGATCCTGGCAGCTAAGAGCCCGGAGCTCAACGCCGATCTGAAGCGGACGATCCGCGTGGGAGCCGAACTGTCACTGCGCGCAGCGCTCGCGCAGGAGAGGCCGCACGTCCTCGCGCATATGACCTCGCAGGATGCGGCGGCCGGGCTGGGCGCGTTTCGTGAGCGGTCGGTGCCCAGCTTTCCGGATCGGCGGATCGCGACCTAGGTTATCGCGGTCGTGACTCGCTCCTCAGCCTGCGTGATGTACCCGCAGGCGTGCTGCTGTCCATCGGAGGCACGGAGCCCGATTGAGCCGCCAGGCTCCCCGCGGGCGGCGCAGCTGGGTTCGACCAGTCTCGATGGTCTTCGCCCCCGACCGGTGCCGTGTTCGCAACGTCCCAGCATCACAATCTTTAGAATCCTTGACAGGATTGCAAAACTTAAGCTACGGTCTCGCCTGAGTTTGAGGCGTAGGAGGGTCCTTTGGGTGCTGCAGGCAGTCGTGTCCGCAGCCGTCGCGAGCTGCCAGCTCGACGCCGTGACGGCGCCATGCGACGGTCGGCTGCGGCATCTACTTGCCTGATACCGGTCGTGCTGACTGCCGACGGCGCAGCTGGGCGGCCGTCCCTTGCCGACCTGGGCCCGGGTCCCGCCCGGCCCGGCCCGGCCTCCGCGCACGCCTCTGGATTTACCATCGCCGGCCTGCCTGCGCCCGGCGGCATCGACGTCAGACGCAGCAGCGCCGTTAACAGCAAATCGACCCCGGCAGCGCCCGACCCGCCAACAGCACTGCCACGGATCACCAGGAAAGGTAAGGAGCCATGAGCAAGCGACGGCTTATCGCGCTGTACGCCCTCCTTTCGCTCACTGGGGTTCTCGCTGCCGCCTGCTCAAGCAGCAGCAGCAGCGATGGCAGCAGCAGCGATGGCAGCAACAACAACAGCAGCAGCAGCAGCGCCAGCGGGCCATACGTCATCGGCATGTCGAATGACCTGTCTGGCCCGATCTCAGCGCTGGGCCTGCAGGGTGCTGCTGGCCTGCAGACGTATGTCGACTACCTCAACGCAAACGGCGGCGTCAACGGCCGCAAGATCGATCTGATCACGCTCGATGATCAGTCCAACCCGGCGCTCGGCCGGACGGACTACCTGGAGCTGGCCGAGAAGAAGGCTCTGGTCATGACGGGGTGCGTCTACACCGCGGTCTGCCAGGCCGCAGCTCCCCTCGTGGGCCGATACAAGGTGCCAATCATCTCCGAGGGCGGGCCTAACAACGACCTGTTCCCAGCCCAGCCATACCTCTACTCCAACGACCTGCCGCAGGGACTGCAGCCGATCGTCATGGTGGACGAGGTGGCCGCGCTCGCTAAGGCCGCGCACATCAGCGACGTCAGGCTGGCCTGGATCGGCGCTAACACCGCGGCCGACGTCGACGGCGTTAACACGCTCAAGGCCCTGGTGAAGCAGCACCCGGGCTGGTCATTTGTCGGAGAGCAATATCTGCCGCTGGCCGTGACCAACGCTGCGCCGGAAGCACAGGCGATCGCCGCCGATAAGCCGAACTTCATCATCGGGCTGCACAATGACGCCAACATCGTGCCGACTGTCGAGGCGCTCCGCACGGCGGGTGTGACGGCACCGGTCATCGGCGTCGCAGCCGGCTCGGCCGACTCCACCTTCCAGGCGCTCAAGGGCAACTACATCGCCTGGCGGACCTATGTCAGCCCGTCCGAAACCAACATCCCCGCCGTGGCCATCATGCGGCAGCAGGCGGCAAAGTACGGCCAGACCAAGGAGCTGATCGGCTCGTACTTCACTCAGGGGTACGTGGAGGGAATGCTCATCCAGGCCGCGCTCGAGAAGTGCGGCCCGGATTGTGACACTGGCGTGCAGTTCAACGCGGCCCTTCAGCAGCTGCCCTCGTTCAACGCCGAAGGCCTGTCGGCTCCGCCGCTCGGCTTCAGCACGACCCAGCACGTCCTGAACCTATCGGCGTGGTTCTACCAGTGGAGCACGACGCAGAACCAGGCCGTTCAGATCTCCGGCTCGATCACGGTCACGCCAGCCGAGATACAGCAGTTTGCGGGCTAACAGCAGCCGCCGTGCCGCGGGCGGCGTTGCGCCGCCCGCGACACCGCGTACCAGATATCCCCAGGAATGCAGTGAAAGGGGTCGTCGGGCCTAGCCATGTTTCCGCTGCTAGTTGACTCGGTGAGCATCGCCGGCATTTATGCCCTCTCGGCTCTGTCCTGGGTGCTGCTGTTCCGGACGACCAGGCTGTTCAACCTTGCCAATGGACAGTTCCTGCTGCTAGGCACCTATTTCTTCTTCAGCTTCGTGGCCCAGCTAGGACTGCCGTTTGTCCTCGGGCTGCTGCTGGCCGCTGTCGCGATCGCGACCGTCGGCGCCATCGTCTACTTCACGCTTCTGCGGCGGCTGGCCGGCCAGGGGGAGTTCACCGTTGTCATCCTGACCCTCGGCCTAGCCGCGGTCATCACCTCGGTGACCACGATGATCTGGGGTAACCAGGACCGCGTCCTCACGTCATCGGTCGGGAATCACCTTTACCACCTGCCACTCGGCGCCACGATCACGACCTACGACATCATTGTCATCCTCGCTGCCATCGTCCTGGTGGGCTGTGCGAGCTTGTTCATTGACCATCTTCCGTTCGGCCTGTCCATGCGGGCGGCCGCCGAGAACCCGGTGCTGGCCAGCCAGACCGGCGTCCGCGTTGACCGTGTGCTGGCGGCTGGCTGGGCACTGTCGCTCGTCGCGGCGACGCTTTCCGGGATCGCCTATTCCTATGTGAACGTGCTGTCTCCGGATATCTCCGAGCAACTCGGCCTGCTCGGCCTGGCGCCAGCCTTCATCGGCGGGCTCGACAGCATTCCGGGCGCGCTGGTCGGCGGTCTCATCGTTGCCCTGTGCCAGTCCTTCGCCGGCGCCTACGTGAGCGCCGGCTCGCAGGATGCGGTCGCGTGGATGCTGATGCTCCTGTTCCTGCTGCTACGGCCGCAGGGCTTGTTCGGCTCCAAGCGCATCGAGAGGGTGTGAGGTTCGCTGGCCGCCATCATGCAGCATCCGCCGGGACCACCCACCAAGCCCTCGTCCTTGCTGCGGAGAGCGCTGTCTCCGGGGCTGGCCGGCGTGGCCGTCCTGATCGTCGTGCTGATCATCCTGCCGCTGCCCCTGCAGGGATATCAGATCAACTGGATCGACCTGGCCCTGCTGGCGGTCATCGGCGCTCTGGCCCTCAACCTGCTGATGGGCGTGGCGGGTCAGGTGTCGGTGGGCAACGCTGCGTTCCTGGCCATCGGCGCGACCGTCGCTGCCGGCATCGCCCAGTCGCACCCGTCCGTTCCGCCAGTAGTGGTGGTGCTGCTCGGTGCCATCGCGGCGGCAGTTGTCGGGGCGATTGTCGGCATACCTGCCCTGCGGCTGCGCGGCCTGTACCTGGCCGCCGCGACCCTGGCGCTCTACTACATCGTCAGTTACGCCACGAACCAATACCAGATCGATACCGTCGGGGCGGCCGGCTGGTTCCTGCCAAGTTTCACCGTTGGCGGCTGGAGCCTAGGCGTGAACCAGAAAAGCTGGTACTACCTGCTGCTCATCGTGGCCGCGGCGACCTTCTTGTTCCTGCGCCAGCTGACCGACCGGAGCCGCTTCGGCCGGGCATGGCACCTGCTCAGCGGACACCCCAAGGCAGCCTCGGCGATGGGCGTCGACGTCGCAAGAGCGACAGTGCAGGCGTTCGTGATCTCGTCTTTCCTGATCGGCCTGGAGGGCGGGCTCTTCGCTTACTACGTTGGCGTGCTTGACTCGGGCGACTTCACGCTCGCCCTGTCGATCCAGTACGTGGCCATGATCGTCATCGGCGGCTGGGGCTCGATGGCTGGCGCCGTGACCGGAGCAGTCGTCGTGACCCTGCTGCCGCTCGGTGTGGAGACGCTTGGGTCGTCGATGCCCCAGAACGGCACGGTCGGCCAGTTCATCGCAGCCAACATTCCCTCGCTGCAGGGCGTGGTATACGGCACCCTGATCGTGGTCTTCCTCATCTTCCAGCCCCGCGGCCTGGCGCGGCTCGCGCAGGTCACGGCCGACCGGGTCGGTCGGATCACGCGCCGCGCCGGTGCCCGCCCCGCCCCGGTCCCGGCTGCCGCTGCCGGCCCCGGGGCGGGGTTTGCGGGCGGGCTGGCCGGCGGGCACGCCGGCACGTCCGGCGCGGGTCCGGCAGGCCGGCCCGGAGCGGATGTGGCTGCCGCCCCCGTGATCTCGCCGCCGCCGCTGCTCGCGGTCGAGGATCTGCATGTCGCCTACCCGGGAGGAGTGGCAGGCACGCATTCGGTGTCGCTGTTCGCGATGCCGGGTGAGATCACGCTGCTGCTCGGGGCGAACGGGGCAGGCAAGAGCAGCACGCTGCGCGCCATCAGCGGCTTCATGCACGGCGAGAGAGCCCGAGTCGCGCGCGGGCGCGTGCTGCTCAGCGGCCAGGACGTGACCGGCAGCGGGCCAGACGCAATGGTGGGTCGCGGCGTCGTGCTCGTGCCGGAGCGTGATAAGGTCTTCGCCGACCTCAGTGTGGCGGAGAATCTCCGGCTCAGTGCCCGCGGCGGTCGGCGGCGGCGCGCGAGCGGCATCGGCCCCGCTGATGCCGCGGAACTTGTCGATGCGGTATTTCCCGCGCTGGCTGGCCTCGCCGATCGCAAGGCGGGCGTGCTCAGCGGGGGCGAGCGGCAGATGCTAGCGATCGCCAGGGCGCTGCTGCTGCAGCCGATGCTGCTGATCGTCGATGAGCTATCGCTGGGACTCGCGCCACGGATCGTCGAGGATCTCATGGCCAGGATGCAGCTTGTCAACGACGAGCACGGCGTCACGATCTTGATGGCCGAGCAGAGCTCCATCGCCACCAGCATCGCACACCGCGCATTCCTCATCGAGGCAGGCATGAGCCGGTGGGCGGGCAGGCCAGGCGACATCGAGTCAAGCGCAGAGCTGATCGGGAGCTATCTCGGGACGGACCTGACCAATGACTGAGACGCAGGAAGCTGACCGCGACGAGGTAATGACAGTCCAGTCACTCGAGGTGCGGCTGGGCGGCAACCTGGCAGTGAAGGACGTCTCGATCGGCATCCAGCGAGGCAGCTTCCTCGGCATCATCGGGCCTAACGGCGCCGGCAAGACGACGCTGCTCAACGCTATCAGCGGCTTGTCCCGCGCTACGAAGGGGCGAATCGCCTTCGAGGGCAAGGACATCACCAACGCCAGGGCTCCGAAGATCGCCAGGGCTGGCGTGGCCCGGACCTTTCAAGGCGTCCAGCTCGTTCCTTACCTCAGTAGTCTGGCCAACGTCATGGTCGGACGGCACGCAGCGATGCGGGGCACCATCGTGGCTACCGGCCTTGGTGTTGGCCGGTGCCGGAAAGAAGAGCGGCTGGCGCAGGAAGCCGCCCACGACGCACTCGAGCTTGTCGGTGCCGCCAGCCTGGCCAACATGCACGCTGACCAGCTGGCCTATGGCCAGCAGAAGCTGGTGGAGCTCGCCAGGGCTGTCGCGCTGCGGCCGCGGCTGCTCCTGCTGGACGAGCCGACTTCCGGGATGACGCAGGCAGAGAAAAGCGCTGTCATCGAGTCCGTGCTGCACATCCGTGCGGGCACAGCCGCGACGCTGGTGATCATCGAGCATGACGTGAGCCTCGTCCGGCGGGTCTGCGAGGAACTCGTCGTGATGGAAGCCGGGATCGTCATCGCGTCAGGCGCAACTGCCGGCGTGCTGGCCGATCCGCGCGTGCAAGAGGCCTACCTGGGATCAGGTGCCGCCAGCGGCCAGCACCCACCGCACGCAGACGGCGCAGCGGGAGAGGTGCGGCCGTGACCGCCCGGGCCCAGGCGCTGGCCTTCGCGGACTGGCTAAGCTCGCGGGTGGCTCTTTTCGCGGACCGGCCGGCGATCGAGATCGAGAACGTCGTCCGCACGTATGCGGAGCTCGACGCGGCGAGCGACAAGCTTGCGTCCGGCCTGTCGGAACTCGGCGTCGGGCTGGGCAGCCGGGCCGCCGTCATGCTCGACAACTCTGCCGAGCACATCGATGCATGGTTCGCTCTTGGCAAGCTCGGGGCCATCGAGATCCCCATCAATACCGCGTACACCGGCGAGCTGCTGCGCTACCTGCTGGCACACTGCGGGGCCCGGGTAGTCATCTGTGACGCAGTCCGCGCGAGCGCGGTCGCCGCGCTGGCCGCGGACCTGCCGTTGCTGACGGCCATCGTTTGCGCGGGCGAGCCGCCCGCCCGCCCGGCGAGCGGACCGGACATCGTGCGGCTAGACGATCTTTACCGCGACGGCCCGTTTGAACCGGCGTCGGTCAGCCCGTCTGCCGCTGGCGTCATTCTTTACAGTTCGGGCACCACCGGGCCGCCGAAAGGAGTCCTGCACGCCGGCGGCGCGTGCATCCGCCTTGGCCAGTACAACGCCGAGGTCATGGGATACGGGCCCGACGACGTGCTGTGGAATTGCTTCCCGCTGTTCCACCAGAACGCGCGCTATACCGGCGTGATCCCGGCGCTCGATGTCGGAGCCCGGATCGTGCTGGAGAAACGATTCAGCGCAAGCCGGTTCTGGCAGGCGGCGCGCGCGCAGAACGTTACCGCGTTCAACTACCTGGGAGCGGTGATCCAGATGCTGTGGAACCAGCCGCCCGGGTCGGCGGATCGTGATCACCGCATTACCAGGGCCTTCGGCGCGGGGGCGCCGAAGGAGATCTGGCCGCTGTTCGAGGAGCGGTTCGGCGTCACGCTCACGGAAGTGTACGGGCTGACCGAGGCGCCCATGGCCGCGGTGAACAAGAGGCCGGGCCAGCTGCGATCCTGCGGCCGGTCGTCAGACCTGTTCGAAGTGGCGGTGTTTGACGACGAAGACGGGCACATCACCGGGACGGTCGGTGAGATCGTCGTGCGCCCGAAAGTGCCCTGCGTCTTCATGCTGGGCTACGCCAGCGCGCCCGATGCCACTGTCAACGCCTTCCGCAACCTGTGGTTCCACACCGGCGACCGCGGATGGATGTCTGAAGAGGGCGAGCTGTACTTCGTCGACCGGATGAAGGACTGCATCCGCCGCCGCGGTGAGAACATCTCGTCCTGGGAGATCGAGAGCGTCCTTGCCCGCCACCCCGGCATCCTCGAGTCCGCCGCCTACGCCGTGCCGTCGGAGTTCTCTGACGACGAGGTCATGATCGCGATCGTCTGCAAGCCGGGAGTCGTCCTCGATCCGGCGCAAGTGCATGAGTTCTGCGCTGGTCAGCTCCCAGCGTACGCAGTGCCGAGCTACATCCGGCTGGTCGACTCGCTCCCGCACACCCCGACGGAACGGGTGCAGAAGTTCCGGCTCCGCGACGAGGGTGTCACCGCCGACGCCTGGCACAGCCCGGAGATCCAGATGAGTAAGAACCGACAAGTTGGAGGCCTCAGGTAATGGTGAATTTCGAGTCGCTCGACTATGCCGTCACCGGCAGCACGGCATACATCCGGCTGAATCGCGCGGAGGCTAGGAACGCGTTCACCACGGCGCTCTACGCCGAGGTCCGCGACGCCGTCCGGCTCAGCGAGCGCGACGCGACGGTCCGCTGCGTCGTGATTACCGGCTCGGGCGGAGCGTTCGCCGCCGGCGGCGACCTCAAGGAAATGCTCCAGTATCTAGAGCCCGACGGGGAAGTCGGCGAACTGGGCATTTACCGATTCGAAGACAGCCTGCCGTTCATGACGATGCGCAGCGCGACCAAGCCGATCATCGCCGCCGTCAACGGCCTGTGCGTGGGAGGCGGCTGCACGACCATCGCCTCATGCGACATCGTGATCGCCGCCGAGAGCGCCCGGTTCGGCATTCCGGAGGTGCGCGTCGGCCTGGTGGATGCCTACCTGCCGACGTTTCTGTTCGGGCAGGTGAGTCTCCCGATGCTGAAGTACCTTACTTACACCGGCAAGATGATCGACGCGCGTAAGGCGGAACGCATCGGCCTGGTCACCGAGGTCGTCCCCGACGACGAGCTGGAGGGCAGGGTGACCGAGGTCGCGGCCGAACTGGCCGCCACCTCCGACGCGGCCAAGGCCCAGTACAAGGCCATGTTCAACAAGCTGGTCCCGGCCGAGACCTCAATGCGCGACGTGTACCCGCTCATGTTCACCGAGGAGGTCCGCCAGAGCCTGATCGCGTTCGGCAACCGGAGCGGCACCCGATGACGCATGTGACGGTGGGTCATGCCTGATGACCCGATCCTGGCAGCTAGCCAGCGCACCCTGGGGCGCGTACTAGCGAGCACGGCAGCGCGGCGCGGCCCGGCGGTCGCTCTGGCGGAAGGCGGCCGCGTCTTCACGTTCAGCGAGCTGAACGCCACCAGCAACCGGCTGGCCAACGCTCTCTCCGGCCTCGGGCTGATCCGCGGCGACCGGGTCGCGATCCTCGCCGAGAACCGCGTGGATTACGCCTTCGTCTTCTACGCTGCGGCGAAGCTTGGCGTGGCTGTGAGCGCGCTGAACTGGCGGCTGCCGGCAGCCGAGCTCGGGCCGCTCATCGCGGCCGCCGGTCCGCGCCTCGCGTTCGTATCGGGCCGCTACCGGGAGCTGCTCGCCGCGGCGGCCGGCTCGCCGGCTGGTCTTCCGGTAGTGGGTTTCGACGGCCGGCAGGACAGCCGCGATCTGGCGTTCGGCGACCTCGTCGCCGGAGGCAGCGACGCCGAGCCAGGAACGGCCGTTGACGCCGAGGACATTCTGGTCATCACTTACACCAGCGGCACGACAGGCGATCCGAAGGGCGCCGCGCTCTCGCACCGCGGGCTCATCGCCCGCGCGCTGGGCTTCGCCGCTGACCAGGGGTGGCAGGATACCGACACCTTCATCGCCTGGTCGCCGATGTTCCATACCGGCGGCGTCGACGGCATGCTGGTCAGCGGAGTGCTCGGCGGCAAATGCCGTGTCATCGACGGCATGCAGCCAGAGCAGATCGCCGACACCGTCGTGCGGGAGCAGGTCAACTGGCTCTTCCTGCCGCCGGGCGGCATTAGCCAAGTGGTCGGCGCGCTCCGCCAGGCCGGACAGCCCAGGGGGGTCCGGCTCGTCGGGTCCATGGCCGACCTGGTACCGCCGGAGATGATTGCCGAGACGACTCAGATCTTCGGCGCGCCGTACTTCAATTCGTTCGGATCGACCGAAGGCGGCATCTACCCGTGCGCGGCATCGTTCGTGCCTGTGGGCGTCGTGCCGGTGTCGCTGTCCAAGCGCCAGAGCGCCTTCTGCGATGTACTGCTGGTCGACGACGAGGGCCAGGAGACCGCGCCGGGCGTGCCCGGCGAGATGCTGCTGCGCTGCCCCATGCTCTTCAGCGGTTACCTGGCCGCTGGCTACGCGGTGGAGAACGATTTCACCGGCGGCTGGTTCCATACCGGCGACGTCATGGTCCGGAACGCCGACGGCACGCTCGACTTCGTCGAGCGTAAGAAGTACCTGATCAAGAGTGGTGGCGAGAACATCTACCCGGCCGAGATCGAGCGGCTGCTGGTCTGCCACCCGGCGATCGTCGAGGCGGCCGTGGTCAGGAAGCCCGACTCCCGCTGGGGCGAGGTGCCGGTCGCTTGCGTGGCCGTCAGCGACTCTCGTGTCGACGAAGCGGCCCTGCGTGCTTATCTCGACGGGAAACTGGCGCGTTACAAGATCCCGAGGGAGTTCGCGTTCTTGCGGACGAGCGATTTCCACCGGAACATCACCGGCAAGATCGTCAGATCTGAGTTGGAGGCGATGGTGAGCACGCCAGTTAAGTCGTCGTCGCCAGCCGCCGGGGAGGATCCGGCGTGAGTGGACCGCTGTCCTCAGTGCGCGTGCTGGATCTTTCGCGCCTTGTTCCTGGTGCGGTCTGCTCGCAGCTCCTGGCCGACCTCGGCGCCGACGTGATCAAGGTCGAAGCGCCCGGCGTCGGCGACTACATGCGGACGGTCGGCCCTCCCCTGGCGGGAACGAACATGAGCTACCAGTTCGCGACGCTCAACCGGAACAAGCGCTCGGTCTGCGTCGATCTCAAGTCGCCGCGCGGCGCGGGCCTGGTCCGCCGGCTCGCTGCCGATAGCCAGGTCCTGATCGAGAACTACCGGCCGGGCGTGATGGCATCCTTCGGGCTGTCATACGACGACCTGAAGGGCACCTGCCCCGGACTGATCTACTGCGCGATCTCCGGCTACGGTCAGGCGGCCGATACGCTGCCCGCCCACGACATCAACCTGCTGGCGACGAGCGGCTTCCTGGCCCGCACCGGCGAAACCCCGCGGCTGCCCCCGGTTCCGCTGGCGGACTTCGAGACCGGCGAGCGTGCGGCTCTGTCGATCTGCGCAGCCCTGCGCGGACGCGAGCACGGCGGTAACGGCGCTTTCCTCGACATCGCCATGCTCGACGGAATGGTGTCCTGGATGATGCTCACGGTGGCCGATCACCTGGCCACCGGGCACGAGCCCGCCGGGCACGAGGACCTGCGCGGCCGGGTGCCGATGAGCGGCGGCCGCGCGCCTGGTTATGGCGTCTACCGGACCCTCGACGGGCAGTTCGTGGCACTCGGCGCGGTCGAGGACAGGCTCTGGGCCGGATTGTGCGAAGCCGTCGGACGGCCAGACCTCGTGGCCAGCCCGGCGGCCCCTGCCGAAGTCGAGCGAAGTCTCGCCGGCGTCATCGAAGGCCGCACGCTGGCCCACTGGATGACCGTCTTCCGGCAGCATGGCGTGCCCGCCACCGCGGTCAGCCGGGTAGCGGACGTGCTGGCCGATCCGGTCGTGCACCACCGCGATCTCCTGCGCCCGGTCCGTGGCAGCGAGCGCGGACCGTATGCGGTGATCGGCTGGGGGACCGGCCTGCCCGCGGATCCCGCGCGCGACACCGCCGCACCCGGCCTAGGCGCGGACACCAGGGCGGTACTGACGGAGATCGGAGTGCCAGCGCAGGAAGTGCTGGCTCTGGAGCAGGAAGGTGTGATCGTGTGATGCAGGGCCGTATGACCTCGATTGGCACGGAGGGCGGCCGGTGAGCAGCCAGGGCACCACGGTACCGGACAAGGTTCAGGTCGCCGGGGCGCCGCCGGGACTGCGCATCTTCGACCTCACCGGGCGCGTGGCCATCGTGACAGGCGCGTCCTCGGGCCTGGGGGCCGGCCTGGCACGCGCGCTCGCCGGCGCGGGAGCCCGGGTCGCTGCCGTCGCCCGGCGCCTCGACCGGCTTGAGAACCTGTGCGCTGACATTGGCGGCCTGCCGATCAGCTGCGATCTCTCCGATCCCGCAGGGGTGCCGGGAATGGTGGACCGGGTGGCCGCCGAACTCGGGCCCCCGGAGATCCTGGTCAACGCGGCCGGCAACATCTTCACTCACGAGCCCGCCGAGAGCGAGCCGCTTGACGCGATCATGGAGACGCTGCGGCTCAACCTGGTGGCGCCCTTCCGCCTTTCGCAGGCGGTATTCCCGCACATGATCGAGGTCGGCAGGGGCGCCATCGTGAACGTGTCGTCGATCAGCGGTCACGTCGGCGTGCCCGGTATCCCCCAGGCCTCGTACGCCGCCAGCAAGCTCGGCCTGTCGGGTCTGACGGCTGAACTGGCGTGTCAGTGGTCGCGGCACTCGATCCGGATCAACACCGTGGCACCCGGCTTCTTCCGCAGCGAGATCACCGACTCCATGTACACCGATGAACGCAGCCACCGCTGGCTGGAGCGCAACACGCTGCTCCCGATGGACGGCAGCGTCGATGACTTCGCGGGCGCTGTGCTGTGGCTGGTGGGCGACGCGGGCCGCTACATGACTGGCCAGACGATCGTGCTTGATGGCGGCTGGACCGCGCGCTAGGAGAGATATGGATTTCGACATGGGCGAGAACGTGGCGGCGCTGCGGACCGGGCTCCGCCAGCTGGTGAAGGAGCACATCCCGGAGGATTTCCTCGGTGCCTTCACCGAGGATCCGGCTGACCTGGAGACGGCACAGCGCTTCTGCCGCATTCTGGCGGACCAGGGCCTGCTCTGCATCGCCTGGCCGGAACGCTGGGGAGGCCGGGATGCTTCCGTGTGGGAGCAGACGGCGGTGCGCGAGGAGATGTGGGCGCATCATGAGCCGCGCGGCGCGCAGTATATGGGAGTCAACTGGGTGGGCCCGGTGATCATGCGGCACGGCACGGCGGAGCAGCAGCGGCGGCACCTGCCGCCGATCGCGCGCGGCGAGGTGATCTGGTGCCAGGGCTTCAGCGAGCCGGACGCGGGATCCGACCTAGCCTCGCTGCGGACGGCCGCCGTACGCGACGGTGACGGCTGGTGGGTGTCCGGGCAGAAGATCTGGACATCGTACGCGCCCATCGCGCAGTGGTGCTTTCTGCTCACCCGGACGTCACGGGCCGGCCGCAAGCAGCATGGCCTGACCGTCTTCCTGGTGCCGATGTCCGATCCCGCGATCGAGGTGCGCCCGATCGCCAGCATGATCGGGCCCTACCACCTGAACGAGACCTTCATCAATGAGCTGCGGGTGACCGAGGCCGATGTGCTGGGCACCGTCGACGAAGGGTGGAGCCTGGTCCAGGAGGTCCTCGCGTACGAGCGAGTCGGGATCGCCCGCTACGCGCGCTGCGACCGGCTGCTGCAATGGGCGCCGTCTGCGCTAGCCGATAGCTGGGATCGGCTGCCGGACGAACTGCGGATCCGCTGGGCGCGCATGCTCGTCCACTGCCGCCGGGCTCGCCTGCTCGCCTACCGGGTCGTGGCGACCCAGGAGGCTGGCCGGGTGTACCCGGCGGACGCCGCGTCCTACCGGATCGCCGTCACCCGCCTTGATCAGGAGAGCGCGGATGTCCTGATCGAGATGGTCGAGGCGATACCGCCGGTCGGCCCGGACGCGATCCGCTTCAAGGCCGCGGTCCAGGACCACTGGCGGTACTCGCGGACCGCCACAGTGGCCTCAGGGAGCATCGAAATGCAGCGCATCTTGCTAGCCAGGGCATTGCTGGCGGTATCGTGAGGACCGAGCTAGGGCCGGAGGCGCTGCAGTACGGCCAGGTGGTGCGGGATGCCCTTGGGTCGGCCGGCGGTGATGAGGTCGCCCAGCTCGCCGCAGCCGAGCCCGGCCAGCGCGAGGTGATCGCCGCCGCGCTCGGCAAGATCGGCACGTGGGACCTCGATCCGCGGTCCGGTCCGGACGAACTGGAGGCAGCAGCCGCAGCCTGCCGGTCGGCCGGCTGGTGGGCCGCGCCCTACCCGGTGACTGAGCGCATCGCCCGGCCGCGCGACCTGGATGCCGACGCTCTCGTAGTGGTGTCCGACACGCATCGGGCCGCCGCTGTCGGCGGCCTGGACCTGCGCCTTGCGACCATCGATCTGCACGGGAACCGCGCGCTGGCCACGGCCGGGCCACTCGATGGCGAACCACGGTACTCGGGCTTCGTGGCCGAGCTCAAGCTGGCCCCGCTGGACGTGATCGGCACCGCGGACGCCGCGCTCGGGCTGGTGCTGGGCTGCTGGACGCTGCTCGGGATGCTTGATCGTGCCATGGCCCTTACCAAGAACTACGTGCTCGCGCGAGAGCAATTCGGACGGCCGCTGGCCGCCTTCCAGGCCGTGCAGTTCCAGCTCACTGACGCCGAGGTGGAACGAGCCGGCGCGGACGAGCTGGCCAAGCACGCACTCTGGAGCGTGCAGACAGGCCGGGATGACGTGCTGGAGGACGCTCTCGCCCTCCGGCTGGCGACTGTGGAGGCGGCGGAGACGGTCTTCCGGATCGCGCACCAGCTGCACGGCGCCATCGGCTTCTGCGACGAGACCACACTGTCGTGGGTCTCCCGGTACAGCCAGCCGCTGCGCCGCCTGCCGCTCGGCTTGTCGGCGACGCGGGACCACCTCACCCGGCTCCTAGGCCGGCGTGGCCTCACCGAGTTGTTCAACGGAGCGTACTGACCATGAACTATGACCTCCCTAGCGAGTTGCGCGTCGAAGCCGACGGCGCCGTGCGGATCGTGACCATTGACCGGCCGGACCAGCTCAACGCGGTCAGCGCCACGCTGCACCGGGCTCTGGCACAGGTCTGGCGCCAGCTGTCGGCCGATGCCGGTGCGCGGGCGGTCATCTTGACCGGTAAGGGCCGAACCTTCTGCGCGGGTGGCGATTTCGACTGGATCTCCTCATTCTCCACTGACCCGGTCGCACGGCATGACAGCCTCCGGGAGGGAGCCGAGATCATCGAGGAGATGCTGCGATTTCCGCTGCCAGTAATCGCCGCCGTGAACGGAGCGGCGGTCGGGCTCGGCTGCAGCATCGCGCTGCTGTGCGACATCGTCCTAGTCTCGGCGCGCGCTCACTTCGCCGACCCGCACGTATCGGTCGGACTCGTGGCGGGAGACGGCGGAGCCGCCTTCTGGCCGCTGCTCACCCACATCATGCGCACGCGCGAGTATCTGCTGACCGGCGACCGGATCCCGGCCGACCGGGCAGTCGAGCTCGGGCTGGCCAGCCGCGTCGTCGACCCGGCCGAGCTGATGCCCGCCGCCCTCGCGCTAGCGCAGCGGCTTGCGGCCCAGCCTCCGATGGCCGTGCGCGGCACCAAGCAGGTACTGAACATGCACCTCAGCCGGGCGCTGGCCGGGGCGGTGCAGGCGGGGTTTGCCGCCGAGGAAGCCAGCATGCAAACTGACGAGCACCAGCAGCGGATCGCGGCGCTGCGGCCGCAGCAGGGGTGAGCGTGGGCACGGCTGATCTCGGCCAGTTCCGGGCCGGCGTGCAGCGGTGGTGCTCGGCGCACGTGCCCGCGCACTGGCGGGCGGCCCAGACTGGCGCCTCCCAAGAGGAGTTCATTAGCTTCCAGCAGGCCTGGTTCCAGCAGCTGCGGGCCGGCGGCTACGCGGTGCCGCACTGGCCTGCCGAATGGGGCGGCGGGCTGTCCGCAGCCGAGCAGGTCATCCTCTACCAGGAACTGGCCGCCCACGATGCTCCCCGTCTCGTCCTCGGCTTCGTCTCCATCCACCACGCGGCCGCCACCTTGCTGGCCGCGGGCACCGACGCTCAGCGCCGGCAACACCTGCCTGCCATCCTCGACGGCGAAATCTGGTGCCAGGGCTTCTCCGAGCCGGAGGCTGGATCCGACCTGGCTAGCCTGCGGACTACGGCACGCCGTGAGGGCGACACATTCGTGGTAAACGGCCAGAAGATCTGGTCGACCTGGGCTCTTGTAGCCGACTGGTGCCTGCTGCTCGCGCGCACCGACCCAGCAGCTCCGAAGCGGCACGGCATCTCCTACTTCCTGATGGACATGCGTAGCCCGGGCATCGAGCTGCGCCCGATCCGCCAGGCTACGGGGGAGTGGCATTTCTGCGAGATGTTCCTCGACAACGTGGAGATCCCGGCCGCGCACCTGGTCGGCGATGAGAACGCCGGCTGGCAGGTAGCGCAGTCGACACTCAGCGCCGAGCGCGGGATGACCATGCTCGAGCTGGCCGAGCGGCTCGGTCACGCCGGCCTGTCACGGCTGCAGCGCCTGTGCCGGCAGGCTGGCCACGACGAGGCCCACCCGGCTGTCGACCCGCTCGTGGCCGACCAGCTGGCGAGCTTCGAAACGGAGATCGCGGGCCTGCGCGCGCTGTGCCGCCGGGTCGTGGAGCGTCACGAAGACGGCCGCGCGGGACCTGCCGATGCGTCCATCGTCAAGCTCTTCTACAGCGAGCTCCTGCAGCGCATGACCGGCTTCGGCGCCGACCTGGCGGGCCTGCAGGCGCTCACCGAACTGGAGAAGCCAGCCTCCAGCAGCTGGGAGTCCGGCGCATGGGCGCTCGATTTCGTGGGCTCCTGGGAATGGACGATTCCCGGCGGGACCAGCGAGATCCAGCGCAGCATCATCGGCGAACGCGGACTCGGGCTGCCGAGGGAACCAGCGGTGACCTCGTGAGCGCGGACCTAACCGAGGTTCGCGAGGAACTGCGCGGCGTCGCGCGGGACCTGCTGAGCAAGGCCGGTGCTGCGCCCGACTGGCAGCTGCTGGCCGACGCGGGCTGGCTCGGCCTGGAGGCAGATGCGGCGGTGGGCGGCAGCGGGGCAAGCTTCACCGAGGTCGCGGTCATCATGGAGGAGCTCGGCCGGATTGCGGCGGTCAGCCCGTACCTGGGCAGTATCGTGCTCGGCGCAGGCGCGCTGGCTGCGCTGGATCCGCTGCCCGGTCGGGACGAACTGCTCGCTGACGTGATCACCGGCCGACAGATCGTGGCAGTTGCGCTCGCCACCGGCGACGAGGCCGTGACCGAGGATCTTTCACCTTTCAGCATCGAGGCATCCGCAGGCAGATTGCGGCTGCGGGGCTCAGCGGCGTTCGTGCCGGACGCTGCTGCGGCAGACTGGATCTTGCTGCCGGCGCTCACCGCCAGCGCGGAGCCAGTTGTCGTGCCGGTCCGGTCTGCCCGGCTGACCATCGAGCCGCAGCCCGTACTGGATGGCACTCGCCGCCTGGCCCGGGTGACCGCGGATGACCTGGATGTGAGCGCCGGACCGACCTGGCACCCGGCCGGCGATCCGGCGGCCGCACTGCGCCGCCTGGCCGACCGGGCCGCTCTGGCGGTGGCTTGCGACAGCCTCGGCCTCAGCCACGCGATGTTGGACGCGACGGTCCGGTATGCCAGGCAGCGTCAGCAGTTCGGCCGGCCGATCGGGTCGTTTCAGGCGGTCAAGCATGCGTGCGCAGACATGCTCGTACGCTTGTCCATCGCCAGGGAGCTGGTCGAGGCGGCTGCCGCCGCGCTGGCGCAGGGGACCAGCGCGGCCGCCGCTGAGGTGTCCATGGCCAAGTCCTACGCCTGCTCAGCAGCTATGGACGTGACGGGTAAGGCAATGCAGCTGCATGGCGGCATCGGCTACACGTGGGAGAGCGTCGTCCACGTCTACCTCAAGCGCGCGATGCTCAACCGCTCGCTCTTCGGGTCCCCGGCAGCGCACCGCCGCCGGCTCGCGCTGCGGTATGGCTGAATCCGTCGCGCCCGGGCGGCCGAAGACGACGACGGTCGGGCTGATGCTGCCGACGGTGGCGGTCGGATCGCGTCCGGTGCCAGCCCATCAGGTCCTGGAGGCGGCCCGGCGCGCCGAGGCTGCCGGGTACGATTGCGTCTTCGCCGGAGACCATCTCGTCTACCCGCGCCCGGTCCTGGAGTGCGTTGTCAGCCTCGCGGCCGTAGCCGCGGTGACCCGGCGTGTCGGGATCGGAAGCTGCGTGCTGCTCGTTGCGCTCCGGCAGCCCCTCGTGCTTGCCCGTCAGCTCGCGGCGGTCGCGGCGTTCGCGCCCGGCAGGCTGCGCGTCGGAGTCGGGGTCGGCGGCGAGGTCCCTGCGGAGTTCACCCGCGCTGGCGTCAGCATGGGGCAACGGGGCGCGGTCACGGCAGCTGCCGTCCGGGAGCTTCGCGCGCTCCTGGCGGAACAAGATCATGATGCGGACGAGGCGGAAGCTCGCGGCCGGACGCCGACCGGCGAGCTGAGCCTTCCTTTCTTCTTCGGCGGCTCGAGCCAGGTCGCGCTGCGGCGGGCAGCGGAACTAGGTGACGGGTGGGTCGGTTACCTGCACTCGCCCGCGAGCTTCGGCCGGCGCCGGTCCTATCTGCTCGCCCATCGCCGGCAACGCGGCCTCGGCGGCGCGGCGTTCAGCACCGGGATGGTGCTGCCGGTGCAGCTGGGCAGCGCTGGCCGTATACCCGCCGACACCGGGATCCCGCCGCAGCGTCTTGTCGCCGGGCCGGTCAGCCAGGTCCTCGACACGCTCGCGTCTTACCGGCAGGCGGGATGCACCGAGCTCGTGCTGCGGCTGCTGGACGATGGCCCCGGCTACCTGGACCAGCTCGACACCATTGCGGCCAAGATCCTGCCGGCCCTGCGGGCGCCGTGACGAGGGATCGCCGATCCGAAGGAGGCACATGGAAGTACACGCGGCGCTCGCGCATGAGCTAGCCCGGCATGGTGCGGACACGATGTTCGGCGTCACCGGCGAGGCCAACGTGTTCCTGGCCGATCGTTTCGCAGGCGACGAACACGGCCGGTACGTCGCCGCCGCCAGCGAGATGGGCGCGGTCGTCATGGCCAAGGGCTACGCCGCCGTCTCCGGCCGGCTCGGCGTCGCCACCGTGACGCACGGCCCTGGCCTGACAAACGCAGTGACCGCGCTCGTAGACGGCGTCCGTGAGTCGGCGCCTATCGTGCTCGTGGCCGGCGACACCGCCGCCGAGGACACCGGAAACCTGCAGAACATCGATCAGCGCCAGATAGTGCTGGCATCCGGCGCAGGTTTCGAGCAAGTTCGCGCGCCATCGACAGTCAGCCAGGATGTCGCCGCCGCGTGCCGCCGGGCGCTGACAGAGCGCCGGCCCATCGTGCTCAACGTTCCGGCCGACTTCATGTTCCGTGAATGCGGACTCGACGAGCAGCTGACTGTGGCTGAGCCCTCACCGGCGTCCGGGCCCGACCCCGGCGCAGTCGAGAAGGCAGTCGGCGTCATCGCGGGCGCCCGCCGCCCGATCGTCCTGGCTGGCCGCGGAGCGACCGCGCCGGCAGCCCGGTCAGCCCTGCTGGCCCTCGCAGAGAAGATCGGTGCACCGCTTGCCACCACCCTGATGGGCAAGGACCTATTCCGCGGTGAGGAGTTCGACCTCGGGATCTTCGGCACGCTATCGCATCCGGTAGCGGCGGAGGCGATCCGCCTGAGTGACTGCATCGTCGCGTTCGGGGCGAGCCTCAATGGCTGGACGACAGCGCGCGGCGCCTACCTCGAGGGCAAGCGGGTCGTGCAGTGCGACATGGATCAGTGCCGCCTCGGCGCCCATGCGCGCATCGACGTGGGCGTAGCAGGGGACGCGGCGGTTACCGCGCGGGCTATGGTGTCCCTGCTGATCGAGGCGGGCCTGCCGCCGACCGGGTTTCGGTCCGGGCATCTGCGCACCCGGCTCAGCGAGCTCACGGACGCTGCCGGTGGCCGCGCGGCGGACGCCGCAGGTCCGGTGGGCCTAGGTGATTTCCTCGATGCGCTCGACGGCGCCGTACCCCCCGACCGGATCGTGGTGCTGGACTCGGGGCGGTTTGTCTTTCAGGCTTTTACCAGGCTGCATGTCGAGGAACCCGCCTGGTTCGTGCCGACGGTAGGCTTCGGCTCCATCGGCCTCGGCATGGGTCACGCTGTGGGCGCCGCCTGCGCCGGCACGGGTCGGCCGGTGCTGCTGGTAGCCGGAGACGGCGGTTTCATGCTCGGCGGACTGGCCGAGTTCAACACCGCCGTCCGCTATGGGCTTGACGTGATCGTGGCAATCTGCAACGACGGGAGTTACGGAGCCGAGGAGGCATTCCTTCGAGCTCGTGGCGTGGACGCGGGAATCGCGCGGTTTCGCTGGCCGAAGTTCGCCGCCGTGGCCGCGGCTCTCGGCGGCACCGGGATCTCCGTGGACGGTCGCGAGGACCTGCACGGCCTGCCGGCGGCGATCGCCGCGCGCCGGGGGCCGCTGCTCATCGAGGTCCGGCTCGATCCTGCCACGGTGCCGGGCTTTGAGCACTGAGCCGTACCAGCAGCTGGCACCAGCGGTCAGATCCTGGTCGGCCGGCTGGCCGTTATCGCCTGGCGTGCCTGTACCGACGACACATTCACGATGCCATCCTCGAAACGCTGGAGGACAACCTGCTGGGTCGCCGCGAGGTGGGCTCGCGCGAACTGCTCGGCGTTCTCTGCGCGACCCGCCGCGATCTCCTCAGCGATGTGACGGTGTGCCGAGACCGCCCTGGAAGCCTCACGCGGCGACGGGTACTCGCCCTGCTTTGTCATGGCCTCCGCCCACGTTTGCTCCTGGGCCGACCATAGGGTCACCAGAGTCCCGACAACATGCCGGACGGTTGCGTTCGGCGTAGAGGAGACGAGCAGGTCGTGGAACTCGCGGGCGACCCTCGTGAAGGCCACGCCGTCGCTGGTAAGGTCCGCGGACTTGGCTATGTTCGCCTCGAGCGCCGGGACCACGGTAGTTGCCCGGTCCGGACGGCTGGCGCACTCGGCGGCGCACATGGGCTCGAGCACCCGCAGCCCGGCCGCTAGATCGCCCAGGGTAACCTTCCGCGCCTGCAATGCCAGGCCGAGGTGGTAGGCAGCTGAGGACTCGTCCGGCCGGTGTACTTCGGCACCGCCCACGCTGCCCCGGCGGACAGTTACCAGGCCTTCGGTTTCCAGGATGCGGATGGCTTCCCGCACTGAGGGATAGCTGACGCCGAACTCGCTGACAAGCTGGTCCTGAGTGGGGAGCCGGTAATCTCGGTCTGCTCCGAGGATCCGAGCGCGCAACTCAGACGCTACGATCTCCGCTATCCGGTTCTGCGGAATGCGACCGTGCCGCGCTCCGGTCACGGGATCCCCTGGCTGGCCACCAACATGGTGACGATCTTAGCCGACTGAGAGCATGTCCTCGCTAGTCTCATAATCTTTATAACCTTTATTAAGATGGCGTGCCGCTTCCTGGCTTACTGGCCACAGAGCGATCCTGCGGACCGTAGAAGCCAGCCATGAGCTCAGGCACGGAGCCCGGCTGGGTGAGGTACCGGCCATCGCGCCTGAGCCGGCCGAGATCGTCCAGCTCGTAGATGACGATCCGGTCCGCCACGCCGGCGAATCGCTGGCGGACGGCCCGGCCGATATCCCTGGGGCTGCCGACCACGGCGAACAGCCCGAGAACGTCGTCGCCGATCTGCGCGCTCATCTCGTCCCAGCGGCTCTGCCTGGCCAGGTTGTTGAGCTCGGGCTGCAGGCCGCCGAGCCCGTGCGCGTCGAGCATTGGCCGGTACGCCGGAGTCGCTGCGTAGAAGGCGATCTTCCGGCGTACGTTCGCAATCGAGGAGGCAAGGGCTTCCTCGTCAGGTCCGGTGGCCGCCAGTACGGACGCCGAGACGCAGAACACTTCCTCCGCGGGGCGCCGGGCTCGGGCACGGCTCACCGCCGGAACGGTCACCGCGGACAAGTAGCCGGGTGTAGCCAGCGGGTGACACAGTACGCCGTCGGCGACATCGGCGGCCACTGCTGTCATCTTGGGCCCGACAGCGGCCAGGTAGACCGGCGGCGCTCCGTAGCCCGTGGGGCCGGGGTCAAAGTTGGGCGCCATCAGCGTATGCCGGTAGAACTCGCCCTCGAAGCGCAGCGGAGTCCCGGTTTCCCATGCCGTCCATATGGCCCGCAGGGCCTGCACGAACTCCCGCATCCGAGCTGCCGGACTCGACCACGCCATGCTGAATCGGCGCTCGATGTGAGCCCTGACCTGCGGGCCGAGGCCGAGGATGAACCGCCCGCGTGACAGCCGGTGCAGGTCATGCGCCGTGTGCGCGAGCGTCATCGGACTGCGGGCGAATGCGACCGTAATATTCGTGCCGATGCGCATCGCGGTCGTCTGGCTTGCCGCGATTACCAGGGGCAGGAACGGATCGTGCTGCGCCTCGACGGCCCACATGCAGCCGTGACCATGGGCTTCCAGGCGCGCGGCCGCGTCGCCGATGGCCTGGATGTCGGCGCCGTCGGCGAAGCAGTCGAGTTCCATGGCTAACCCCCGGCGGGCCGCGCTGACATCGCCCACGATACGCAGGGCGAATTCGCCGTACTTGCATGCCACCTCGACGTCGCTATACCGGCCGTCGGGCCGGAACCAGGACTTCGCGCCGTTGCCCATCTCCAGCACGGCGAAGGCGGCGAGCCGGGGGGCGTCAGTGTCGAAGCGCCCTGTCCGGCAGCCCTCGTCGATGATGCCGCGCACCCGCTCGGCGTAGGCGTCCCGCTTGGCGATGATCGCGCTCCGATTTGCCGGTTCAAGGTTGCGCGCCTCATTATTCGTCACGGTCACTTCCGCGGGATTGCGCAGGAAGTCCAGCACGAGCGACTCCGTGGCGCGGCGCAGCTGGTCGGAGACGTCGGTGACCCCGTCGAGCGCGGATCCCAGCGCTGCCAGTGCCCGGTCCATGGCGACGTGCATGATCGCAGCCAGGATGTCCTGCTTGGACGAGACGTGGTTATAGAGGCTGGGCGCGCGCAACCCGAGCGCCTGGGCGATGTCCTTCATGGATACGGCCCGGTAGCCGCGCTCTGCGAACAGCTCGCAGGAAGTCGCGAGCACCTGACTCCGGCTGACCGGCCTTGACCCCTGCATCGGGCCATCATACAGTAAGACTAACTAACGTACGTTAGTACGTGAACGCGGAGTGCGTGATACGGGAGAAGACGGCCGGCAGCTGCTGTTTGTGGCCGCCGTGGACGGAGTGACATGCTCGATGGACCGGCGTGGGAGATCGACGCCGTACACGAGGAATTCCGGGCTAGCGTGCGCGCCTTCGCGGATCGGCACGTGCGGCCGGTGGCTGAGGACTCCGAGCAGGCGGGCCGTCCGCCGGCCGCGCTGCTTCGCGCGATGGGGACTGCCGGGCTGCTGGGCCTGGCCGCCGGCGAGGAGGACGGGGGCGGTGCCGGGGATTCGCTCGCCATCGCGATCCTGGCAGAGGAGCTTACCCGGGCCAGCGGCGGTATTGCCATCACCGCGCTGGTCAGCGCCTACATGGCTATGCCGCACATCACCAGGTTCGGAACCGCGGCGCAGCGGGCCCGTTACCTGCCCGGGCTGATCGCGGGCGAGACCATCGCGGCCATCGCGGTGACCGAGCCAGGCGCGGGATCGGACGTGGCTGGCATCCGCTGCCGCGCTGTCGAGGTCGCCGGCGGCTTCCGGATAGACGGCACCAAGATGTTCATCACGAACGCGGGCATCGCCGACGTCATCATCGTGGCCGCGCGGACCTCGCCCGAACGGCACCGGGGGATCACGACTTTCCTCGTAGACCGGGGAACCCCGGGCCTCGCTGTCGGAGCTCCGCTGCGCAAGCTGGGCTGGCACGCGTCCGACACCAGGGAAGTAATACTGCACGATTGCATCGTGCCGCCCGACGCCGTGCTCGGCACGGTGGGCCGCGGGTTCGAGCAGATTATGACCGCGTTCCAGCTTGAGCGCCTCGCGCTTGCCGGGATGTCACTCGGGCATGCGGCCGAGTGCGTGGAGCTTGCAAGCCGCCACGCCGCCGACCGCGAGGTGTTCGGATGCCGCCTCATTGACCTGCAGGCGACCCGTCACCGCCTGGCCGTCCTGGCGGTCGAGCTCGCGGCGTCGCGGCTGCTGACTTATGCCGCCGCCGCTCGGCTAGACTCCGGTCACCCGGCAGCGAGCCGGTCGGTCGCGATGGCCAAATACCACGCCGCTGTGTCGGCCAACCGCATCGTGGACGAGTGCCTGCAGCTCTTCGGCGGCAGCGGCTTTCTAGAGGAGAACGTGATAGCCCGGCACTTCCGGGATGCCCGGGTGCTGCGTATCGGTGGCGGGACGGACGAAATCCAGCTGGAGATCCTCGGGAGAGGGCAGTCCGGGTGACCGCGCAGCACCGGGCCGGCACGGCCAGGCCCGCGGCCGGGAACGAGGATCTGGCCGCCGCGGTCCGGCATGCCCTGGCGCAGGCCCGGAGTGGCACGGACGGCAGCCGGTGGCCGGGCAAGCTGCCAGTCAGCGATCGGCTGACCGCCCTGCTCGACACTGGCAGCTGGCTCGAAGACGGGCTCCTCGCCAACGCCGTCGGCGAGCTGCCCGCAGACGGCGTGCGTACGGGCGTGGGCAGGATTAACGGCCGTCCGGTTGCCGTGATCGCCCATGACTTCGCGGTCAAGGCAGGTTCGTGGGGAGCCCTAACCTGCGAGAAGCAGATCCGGATCCTCGAGCGTGCGCACCGCGACCTGCTCCCGGTCATCTACCTGGTCGATTCGGCTGGCGGAAGGCTGACCGACCAGATCGGATTCTTCCCGCGCAGCCGGGGTGCCTCGCGGATCTTTCACCTGCAGATCGCGCTGTCGGGTCGGGTACCCCAGCTGTGCTGCCTGCTCGGGCCCTCGGCGGCAGGCGGCGCGTACATGCCGGCCTTCACCGACTGGGTTGGCATGGTCGAGGGCAACGCTTCGATGTACCTCGCCTCGCCCCGGGTCGCCGAGAAGGTCACCGGGGAGCGGACCACCCTGGAGGAGATGGGTGGCGCGGTCATGCACGCGACTGTGTCTGGCTGCGCCGACGAGATCTTCAGCTCGGACTGGGAGGCGATTGCGGCCGCTCGCCTGCTACTGTCTTACCTCCCCGATCACTGGCAGTCTGCCCCGCCGGGCGCGCCAGCCGCGGAGCCGGAGAGCGCGGACTGGGAAGGGGTGATCCCGGCCGACGAATCGGCGGGTTACGACATCGGGGCCGTGATCGACCGGGTGGTGGATCAGGGTTCGTTCTTCGAGATCAAGGCACGCTGGGCGGCGGAGATCGTCGTGGGCCTGGCCCGGCTGGAAGGCCGCGTCATCGGCATCGTGGCGAACCAGCCGCTGCTTCGAAGCGGTGCCATCTTCGTCGACTCAGCGGACAAAGCGGCGCGGTTCATCACCATGTGCGATGCGTTCAATATCCCGCTCGTCTTCCTCCACGATGTGCCGGGCTTCATGGTCGGCGTCGCTGTCGAGCGGCAGGGCATCATCCGGCACGGCGCGAAGATGATCGCGGCTATGTCGAGCGCCGAGGTACCTAAGTTCGCCGTCATCGTGCGCAAGTCGTACGCCGCCGGCTACTACGCCATGTGCGCGCCCGGCTTCGAGCCCCGGGCCTCGATCGCGCTGCCCACCGCGATGATCGGCCCGATGGCGGCCGACGCCAGTGTTAACGCCGTGTATGCGAACAAGATCGCGGCGATCGCCGATCCGGGGGAGCGGCAGGCGTTCATCGAGGATCGGATCGCGGAACAGAACGCCGACATCAATCTGCTGCGGCTGGCAAGCGAGCTCGTAGTCGACACCGTGGTCGAGCCAGAGCTGCTGCGGGCCGAGCTGTCCAGGCGGCTGGCCGATGCGGCCGGCTGGTCCCGCGCGCCCCGCCAGCGCCACCGCATCAACAGCCCCGTGTAGCCGCCCGCCAGCCGAACCGGAGGAACCACCGATGAGCGATTCGCCACATCCGCGCGGCCGTGCGCTAGCCTGGCCCGGCTAGCCGCGTGACTGGCCTGTGGCTTGAGGAATGCCAGGTAGGGCTCAGCATCCGCCACGCCGCTACCCGTACCATCACCGAGACCGACAACGTCCTATTCACGACCATGACGATGAACCCGCAGCCGCTGCATCTGGATGCTGAGTATGCGGCGCGCACGGAGTTCGGCCGGCCGCTGGTGAACAGCATCTTCACCCTGGGACTTGTCGTGGGCCTCGCGGTGCCGGAACTGACGCTTGGCACCACGGTCGCGAACCTCGGCTTCACTCGAATCGAGTTCCCCGCACCGGTATTCGCCGGGGATACCGTGCACGTCACCACGGAGATACTCGCGGCGCGGCCGTCTCGATCTCGCCCGGCCGCCGGCGTCGTTACCTTCGAGCACAGCGGCTTCAACCAGCATGATTCCGTCGTCTGCGTCGCGGTTCGCACCGCCCTGATGCGGGCCCGGCCGACGGGCGCTGGCGATGACTGAAGCCGGCGGACCGGGCGGACGGAGCCGGGAGGCGGCCGTCCCGGCGATGATGGCCCGCGTGCGCAGCGTTCTGTTTATGCCAGGCAACCGCCCGGACATGATCGCGAAGATCCCAGGCTGTCGCCCCGATGTCGCCGTGGCCGACCTCGAGGATGCAGTACCCGCGGTCGGGAAGGCTGCCGCCCGCAGCCTGGCTGCCGCAGCAGTGAACACGCTCACGCCAGCCGAGACCGTGGTGCTGATCCGGGTTAACCCGGTCGGCTCGCCCTGGTTCGACGATGACATCGGCGCCGCGGCGGCTTCCCGCGCGGCCGGCGTCGTCGTGCCCAAGCTCAACGCGCCGGCTGACGTGCTGCGCGCACGCCGGTCACTGGCCGCAGCCGGTCGTGGGGAGGCGGTACTGATCGGCGGCATCGAGACCGCACGTGGTGTAGCAGATGTCAGGCTCATCCTCAGCCAGGGTCTCAGCGCGGTCTACTTTGGGGCAGAGGACTACGTGGCTGACCTAGGCGGCCAGCGCAGCCGATCAGGTGAAGAGGTGCTATTCGCTCGCAGCGCAGTCAGCCTGGCCGCCAGGCTCGCCGACATTCCCGCGATCGACCAGGCAGTGGTAGACGTTCACGACACCGCGCAATTCGTGGCCGACGCCGAGGCAGGTGCGCGGCTGGGTTACCAGGGCAAGACGTGTATCCATCCACGCCAGGTCGAGCTCGCGCAACGGCTCTTCAGCCCGTCGCCCGATCAGGTCGCGCAGGCACGGGCCGTGCTGGCCGCCGGCGCGGCTGGCGTCGCCACGCTTGACGGGCAGATGATCGATGAGGTGCACCTCCGGATGGCGCGCCGCACCCTGACACGTGCGGCCGGTGACCCGGCCGCAACCCGGTGACGGTCTGCGAGCTTCTTACATGCGCAAGGTGCTGATCGCGAATCGGGGCGAAGTCGCCCTGCGCGTTGTCCGGGCCTGCCGCGATGCCGGGCTGGAAAGCGTGGCGATCTACGCTGACCAGGACGCGGACCTTCCATTCGTGCATGCGGCCGATAACGCGGTACCGCTGCACGGCAGTGCACCGAGCCAGACATACCTGGATGCAAACCGGGTGCTCAATGTGGCCATCAGGACGCAGACCGACGCCGTCCACCCGGGCTACGGGTTCCTGGCAGAGGATCCCGACTTCGCCCAGGCTGTCGTGGACGCTGGCCTGACCTGGGTCGGGCCGCCACCGGATGTGATCCGGCTACTGGGCGACAAGGTCAGCGCCCGCGCGCTAGCGGCGTCGGCAGGAATCCGGGTCCTGCCGGGCTCGCCCGAATCAGTCACCGACCCCGCTGAGGTCGCGGCCTTCGCCGAGCGGTACGGTTTCCCGATCGCGATTAAGGCGACGCACGGTGGAGGCGGCCGCGGTATGCGTGTGGCCCGCGACATGGCGACAGCCGCCGAGCTGCTCGCGTCCGCCAGGCGGGAGGCAGCAGGCGCGTTCGGCCACGATAGCTGCTTCCTGGAGTCCTACGTCGAGCGCGCCCGCCACGTCGAAGCGCAGGTGCTAGCGGACTGCTACGGCGCGGTGGCCGTGATCGGCAGCCGTGATTGCTCGCTGCAGCGCCGCTTCCAGAAGCTCATCGAGGAAGCCCCGGCTCCGTTTCTCACCACCAGGCAGCGCTCCGAACTGGCGCAAGCCGCTGAGGTGATCTGCCGCACCGGTCGGTACGTGAATGCCGGCACCGTTGAATTCCTGCTGTCGCCCGCCGGCGAACTAACCTTCCTGGAGGTCAACACGCGGCTCCAGGTTGAGCACACCGTGACCGAGGAGACCAGCGGCCTCGATCTGGTGCGCGCGCAGTTCCAGCTCGCGGCCGGGCAGCGGCTAGAGGCGGCCTTGGACCACAGTGGTACCGCGGCTTGGCCTGTCCCAGTCGAGCGGCACTCGATCCAGCTGCGCATCAACGCCGAGGATCCCGACGCCGGCTTCGTCCCGACGACTGGCGTCCTCACGAGCTTCGTGCCGCCGACAGGCCCTGGCGTCCGCGTGGATGTCGGCGTGCGCGAGGGGAACTCGGTCGACGGTCGCTTCGACTCGCTGCTTGCCAAGCTGGTCGTGACGGGGCGCAGCCGGACTGAGGCCATCGAGCGGGTCCGCCGTGCGCTGGGAGAGTTCGAGATCGCAGGCGTGAGCACGACGGTGCCTTTCCTGATCAAGGTGCTCGGCGAGCCCGCCTTCGCTGCGCCTACAGCGGAACAGTTTGGTGTGCACACACGGTGGGTGGAGGAGGGGCAGCTACCTACGCTGAGCCAGCGAGCAGCCGGAAGCCGGGCCGCGCATGAGCCCGGTGCCGGCACGACGGTGCGGGTCCGTGTCGGCAGCCGATGGCTCGCGGTAGACGTGCCCGGCCTGGCCAGCGCTGCAGGCGGGCCAGTGGCGGCCGAGCGCATGATGGCCGCCGCGCCGCCCGTGCTCTCGGATGGCGAGAGCAGCGCCGAGACCCTGACCGCACCGATGCAAGGTACCGTGACCATGGTCGCGGTCACCGAAGGCGAACGAGTAATAGCCGGCCAAGTGCTAGTCGTAGTGGAGGCCATGAAGATGGAGAATCCCGTCCTGGCGCCCCACGCAGGTGTGGTCAGCACGATCCGAGTTACAGCTGGCGACGTCGTGGCGCAAGGCACGCATCTCTGCCATGTCAGGCCCGTAGGCCACTGATCGTTCGGCCCTCGGCCCTGCGACACCACTAGTGGGAGGCAAAATACACCTGCTGAGCTGCGTCGGCGCTGGACCGCGGCGAGTTCCCGCCGGCCGACGTCGGGACCGAAGGTTGCGCTGGCAACCGCGCGATTTCGAACCATCGTCAAGAGGCTGAGCAGGCCGTCCGCTCGCCCCACAGAAATCCCACAAGTCCGGGCCGCGACGGCGTTCCCCCACAGGTTTCCCACAGACAAAACGGCATTCCCCGGCACACGGCGGCACACCTGCTAAGGTAGCCCTGTAAGCCCGTGACGAGCATTTATGCAGATCAAGCGGGCTGGCGGTGACCTGCAACAGCAGATCGCTCCGCGCGGTACAGACCTCCTGTTAACCGGCAGGTTATAGGTTCGAGTCCTATCGCGGGAGCTTTCTATTCTCACTTCTTACCAGCGGATAGTGTTACTGCCGGACCTTCCGCCTGGTGCTGGTGGGATCCTGTGTGGCATGTGTGGTGTGGGGATTTTGTCGATCTTGGCCTGCAGTCACTTTTTACTGTCTCGCGGTGCGCTGTCTGCAGCGGGGGGCGGCGTGCTGCGGGCGGTGGCGCTGGAAGCGTGACGTGCCTGGTCGGGGCCGTTAAGGATTTCGTTAACCGCGGATTCGGGCGCGTGGGGGACGCTGAGGTGGGGAGCCTGGCTGCAATGCGGACTACCTGCCGGCCTGGAACCGGACGCTCTTATCGCCCGGGGGCCCACCGCGAAGGATACGGCCCGTCAATCGGGAGAATGCTCCGCCAGGAGGACGCGGTCATGGCCGCGACCGGTCCGCGGGCCCTCGAGCAGGCGGTCGCCGAGCTGACCGGCGCCGAGGTGTACTGGGCGCTGAACGAGGTAAGGAGTGGCCTGTGGTTCGAATAATTGTTCGAGAGCCTGGTCCGGGCTGCTGCGGATCGCGTCAAGGCGGAGGCGGCTGAGGAGGGCGGCAGCTGGCAGGCGCCGTGGCGGCTGCTGCACGGCCTGGCGGCCATCGGCTCGCCTGCCTTGCGGTCGGCTGCCCTGCAGGCAGCAAAGGATGCCGGCCGCGCGCTCACGGGGCGGCAGTCCTCCGCGGCACCCGACTGGCTCGGACTGTGCCCGGACGGATCGGTCACCGGCGGAATCTGGGCGATGCGCGACGATTACCGCACCAGGTTCGCTTTCCTGGCCGAATGCGCCTACCCCGGCGACGTTGGCCCGCACGTGTTCCTGCTGGACATCGATGCCTGCATGGCCGTCGCCCCGGCGGACGCGGCCGTCTTTGATTCGCTGGATCAGGCGGTCGCCGCCTGGCGGGAGAGCAAGGGCAACGCAGCCCGTGACGCCGCCCTGAACCGGTGACGGACTACTCGCAGCTCGGCTTTCTGATGCACTGCGACGCGTCGCCGGACGGGCCATTCCGGGGAGATGAGTCGCGCGGTTACGCTGACAGCCTGCTCCGCGTCAACCGCCGCATTCACGACATCGTCGGCGCGATGGTCGGGCGGGGGCACCGGTGGCCAGACGAGAGCGGCTCGCACCGTGATCGTGATGCCACGGCCGAGGCCATGGCGAAGGCGTTTGGCGACTGGTATGAGCGGCGCCACGGCCGTGAGCCGAGCGGCGATGCGGCCCGGTGGCTGGCCGGAGACTGGGTCACGGGAACGCTGCCGGGATATGAGAACGCGGTCTCGCCGCATCGCGTCCGGGCCCAGCTTGCCTACATGGACGACGGCTGGCTGCCGGAGGAGCCTGCCACGGTCGCCGCGTACGAGCTGCTGCCGGAATGGGTCCGATGGAACGGCGAGCAGGCCGGCGTCCCCGGACCTCTCATCGAGCGCTCGGCCGCCGTCGCGGAGGGCCGCCGATTTGACACCAGCGACTGTCCCTCGTTCCACTTCCGGCCGCGACGTGAACCCCTCCCGCGCCCCGGCCGACCTCCGCTCCACGGACCGCCGCATCGTTGATTCTTAAGCCGAACGAGCAGTGGTGACATATTAGCGGCCGTGCCGGTGCCCTGCCGCCTTCTCCATCGTCGTGAATAGCTGTCTCTAACAGGCCTTGGAGACGACTGGTAGACTCGGAGGATAATCGTCCTAGGAGGCCAGTCGTGCGGATCAGGGAGCGAGTGAACAAGACCGTGCTCCGTAAGAAGCACATCCTGACGATTCCGCGCGATCTCGTCGACCGGATGAATCTTGAAGAAGGCGATGAGTTCATTGTGACCGAGGAGAGCGGGCGGATCGTGCTGACGCCCGCGCTGTCTATCCCGGCCGACCAGGCATGGTTCTGGACTGCTACCTGGCAGGCCCGCATCGCAGAGGCGGAAGCCGACCGCGAGCAGGGGAACAGCACCGTCTACCGCTCTGAGGAGGAGTTCCTGGCATCGCTTGGTGACCCTTGATGCCGACATACGAGTCCCTCGCCGCGTTCCAGCGGCAGTGGGCAAAGCTCGACGCGGCGCAGCGGGCCGCGTTCCGCCGCGCTGTCGTGGTGTTCATCGCCGACCTCAAAGCTGGTGGGGGCTTCAGCCCCGAACTCCGCGTGCACAAGCTCGTCAACACCGAGATCTGGTCCCTGACCTGGGCGAACGACGGCCGGGCGCTATTCCGCTTCGGTTCGGAGATCGCACCTGGCCAGACCCACATCGTCTGGGAAGCAATCGGCACCCACGCGGAAACCTACGGTCGCATGAAGTAGATGAGTCTCGCCGATACCGATCGCGACGACCTGCGCGAAAGCCTGGACTGCTCATCCGCCCTTTCAGCTGCGCGTACCCGGGGAGCGGCGTCACGACAGGCGGCGCATGGCTAGGCGCAGGCCGGTCGGTGTGCCGAATGCGGCGGCACGGCATGTACCACGCCGGCACCAGTGATATGGCTATGACGTCCTAACCAGTGATAAGCGCGGCCTTGCCAGAAAGTTCCGTTGTCACGGGGCGGCGCTTCCCCGCTCCAGGTAAGCGCCGGGATTCGCGAGGCTCCTCACCTCCCACCCGAGGTTGTCACCCGAGGTGATCATGCGTCTGCTGCTGGTTCATCCGAGTTGCCTGATGTATTCGGAGATTTTCCTGCGGCTGGAGCCGCTGGGGCTCGAGCGGGTGGCGGCCGCCGCCCGGGAGGCCGGGCACGACGTCCGCGTGCTGGACCGCCAGGTCTTCTCGGCCGCCGACCTGGCCGCTGAGCTGGTCTCGTTCCGGCCCGAGGCGCTGGGCATCGCGCTCAACTACCTGACCAATGTGCCGGAGGCGATGGAGATCTCCGCCGCGGCCAAGCAGGCCGTGCCGGGCTGTTTCGTGTTTCTGGGCGGCCACAGCGTCTCGTTCGTGGCCGACGACGTGCTGGCCCAGGCCGAGGAGACGGTCGACGCGGTGGTGCGCGGTGAGGGGAGACCGCCATCGGGCCGCTGCTGGATGCGGTCCGTGGTGGCGGCCCGGACACCGTGCCCGAACTGGCCAGCATCCGCGAGCCCCACGTGTTCATCGTCGACGACGTGGCCTTCATCCGGCCCGAGCACGGGCACGCTATCGCCGCCGAACTGGCACGGCGGCGCATCCGCAAGCGGTACTACCTGGAAACCCGCAGCGACGTGCTGCTGCGCAATCTCGAGGTCTTCCAGCGCTGGACCCGGCTGGGCCTGAGCTACATGTTCCTCGGCATGGAGGCGACCGACGCCGAGGGGCTCGAGCTGTACCGCAAACGGGTCAGCCCGGACGACAACTTCCGGGCCCTGGAGGCAGCCCGTCGGCTCGGCGTCACGGTGGCCATCAACCTGATCGTCGACCCGGCCTGGGACGCCGCGCGGTTCCGCGCGGTCCGGGAGTTCGCGCTGGCCGTGCCGGAGATCGTCCACCTGACTGTGATGACGCCCTACCCGGGGACCGAGATCTGGCATACCGAGTCACGGCGGCTGACGACCAGGGATTACCGGCTGTTCGACATCCAGCACGCGGTCGTCCCGACCACGCTGCCACTGGCCGAGTTCTACCGCGAGCTGGTCCGTACCCAGGGCGTGATCAGCCGCAAGCACCTGGGCCTGCGCACCGCGGTCGGCGCCATCGGCGTGCTGGGCCGGAACCTGGCCCACGTCCAGACCAACTTCGCCCGCATGCTGTGGAAGTTCAACTCCGTCTACAACGCCGACCGGCAGTACGCCGACCACCAGCGCCCGGTCCGCTACCAGCTGCCGCTACCCCAGCCAGCCCTGCCCGGCGGCCGCCGCCAGCTCTACGTGCACACCCGCCCCGCACCACCACGCACCGGACGCGCCGCCGAGTTCCGGTGACCCGCCCGGCGCTGGTGCTCGCTAGGCCGCGGCCGCTTCCGCCAGACGGAGCTGCCAGGTCTCGAGGGCGGGGCGATATTCCGGGCGTGCGACCGCCTGCAGGTCGTCGAGCATCCGTAGCAGCCGGCCGGGAATTTGCGGCGAGTCGCACCCGTACCGCCAGATTTCTGCTACGGCGAGGTCGAGGTAGTCGCCGGCGTCGTACCGCGGCACGATCAGCCGGGGCTGGCCGTTCTCGTCCCGGTGGCACTCCTCAGCTCGTGGTTCGGTTACCAGGCGGCGCAGCAGGTCGTGCATCTCGTCAATGACCTGAGCGGCCGTTGTGGGTGCATTTACCGCAGGAGACAGGGCCTGGAGCGCGATGTCGACGAGCTGCCGGAAGCCGAAGGCGGCATCCTGCTCCATCGTCCGTTCGATGTCGAAGGTGACATGGCGGTAGACGGCGGTGTGCCACGGCGGCGGCTCGCCGTATCCGGCCGCCTCGCGGCGCCCGGGGGTGCTGAATAGTTCGAACAAGTCGGCGCCCTCGGGCAGGTAATCGCCGATCCGCACGGCCAGGCGCAGTACGCAGTCGTGTTCCGCGGCGAGGGATACCAGCCGGCTGGAACTGGCCGACACCAGCACGCCGGGCCGGGGGGCTGGCAGCGTCCCGCGGCAGGCCCCGGCCGGGGGCACGACCCGGGAGCGCCCGCCAGCGGGCCTGGCCTGGATCGCCGCGCGGGTGTCCGCGCCGATACCTGCGATGATGGTCGCCACCCGGATCATGTTCGTCACGTGGCCGATGTAGGCCACGAACAGCGCCACGCTGGCCAGCACGAGCACGAAGGCGCCCGTCACGGCGAGCCTGGGCACGAATCCCTTTCCGTCTGGGCCGCCCCCTTGCACGGCCCGCAGGACGACCAGGGCGTAGGCGAAGGTGGCGACGAAACAGCCGAGCGAGGACTGGATCAGGCGGTCGCGCAGGAAACGGCGCAGCACCCGCGGAGAGTACTGGCTGCTCGACAGCTGCAGGATCACGACCGTGATGGAGAACACGACGGCGGTGAAGGAAATCATCGCCTGGACGATCGCCGACAGGAACGAGCGGGCCCCGGCTGGCGGCCCGGGGAACAGCAGCGTGCTGCCGGTCGGCCGCAGGCTCGCGTCCACTGCGATCAGCAGCATGGCCAAGCCGACGGCCGCCGCCACGAACACCGCTGGGACCAGCCACACAGTGGATCGCAGCACATCTGCGACCCGGCCCCGGTCGGCGAACGGCAGCTGGTTCAGCACGCGACTCACCAGGTGGGCTCTCATCGCCTTGCTACCTCCGAAATAGGGCGCCAGCCGGGAATAGCCGCCGCGCCGAATGCGGGCCAGGTCAGCCTGGAACCTGCGCGGCTCACTGGTGGCCGGCCAGGACGGCGCTCGCGCTGGCCAGCCTTGGAGCCAGGTAAGGGGCCAGCGTCTGGGAGTAACTGCTGGTCATGTGGTGGCCGTCGAAGTAGACCAGCACGTTCCCGACGACGGACGGGCATAGCGTCGGCTCGCACATGAACGTGTTCATGTCGATGGCCGTGACCTTGCCCGCCATCTGCCGGGCGGCCTGCACGGTGGGCGGGTCGGGGCGGATGGCCGTCGCGGCCGGCTTGCCGCATTTTCTGGACGAGGCACCGTACTGAGCCACGCAGTCTGGTGCGCTGAAGCCCAGCATGGGCGTTTCCCGGATCGCGACGACGGAGATCCCGTGGCCCTCCAGCTGGTTCCAGTACTGCGCCATCCCCGCGCCGATCTGGGCGTACGCTTGCGGGCCCGGCTGGGGATGCGTCACCGTGCCCTCACTGGGCAGGTCCGAGGTGATCACCACGTCGGGCCGGATGCTGGTCAGCAGGTCGTGCAGGACCGCAGCGCCCCACTGGTAGCAGGACGTGTGCCGGGTGCCGTTGTTAACGGTCAGGGTGGCCGTCCACGGGCACGTCCCGTGCAGGTCGGTGACCAGCTTCCAGTGGTCCCGCAGGGCGATCTTCTCCAGGGCGGGGAACCAGTTCCCGGCGATCGAGTCGCCCACCAGGGCCACGGTCAGGACCGGGTTCGTGGTGTCGCCGTACTCGCACACCGTGGGGCGGACGGCGTCCGGGGCGGCCAGGCAGCCCTGCCGCCAGTACGTGGGCACGGCGGCCTGACGGTCATCCAGCGGTGGCAGGACCGGCTGGTCCGGGACGTGGGTGACCGTGCCGGCCAGGACGGCGGCGCCGGGATACCCCGGGCCCAGTTTGCCGTCCCACTGGCCCGGCACTCCCGCCAGGTATACCGAGGCCAGCGTGACCGGCAGCGCGGCCGCGAGCACCACCGACAGCGACCGCCAGCCGTGGCCCACCAGGATCCGCGAGTTGCGCAGCCTGTCCTCGACCAGCACCTTGGTCAGCCAGGCCAGGATGACCGAGACGCCGATGATGGCCAGGCCGCTGATCACGCCCGCACTCTTTCCCGTGTTAGCGGTCCACAGGTCGATGACCGGCCAGTGCCACAGGTACAGCGAGTAGGAGATGCCGCCGAGGAAAACCAGCGGCCGAAGCGACATGAGCCGTGCGGGCCCGAGGCGAGCCTGGTCCGACCCGCCGATGATGAGCAGGGCGGCGCCGCCGGCCGGCAGCAGCGCGAGTGCCCCGGGAAACGCGGACGTCCCGCTCAGCGCGAAAGACCCGGCGACGACCAGGGCCAGGCCGGCCCACCCCAGCCAGCCCTGCCGCCGGAGCACGCGGTCTATCCGCCCGGGCAGCAGGGCGAGCAGCCCGCCCGTGCCCAGTTCCCACATCCGGGTCGTGGTCACGAAGTAGGCCGCCCGGGGATTGACCCGGGTCTCGTACACCGAGTACGCCAGCGAGCCGGCCACCAGGACCGCGATGAGTCCCCCGAGCACGACGCGCCGGTACCGTCGCGCCGGGAGGGCGGCCACGGCGAACAGCAGCGGCCAGATCAGGTAGAACTGCTCCTCGACCGACAGTGACCAGAAATGCACGACCGGGGTGGCGGCATCGGCCGACTTCAGGTAGCTGACGGCGTTGCTGGCTAGCTGCCAGTTCTGGAAGCACAGGGCGCTGGCCCTGATCTGGCTGGCCGTGTCGGACAGCCGGGTGACGGGCAGCAGGAAATACGACGCGAGCCAGACCACGGCCAGCACCAGGGCCGCCGCGGGCAGCAGGCGCCTGGCCCGGCGGCCCCAGAAATCGAGCAGCCGCACCCGCCCGTGCCGCTGGTAGCCATGCCACAGCTGCCCGGTAATCAAGAATCCCGAGACCACGAAGAACACGTCGACACCGACGTAGCCACCCGGCAGCAGCGACGGGTAGAGGTGATAGATGACCACCAGGGACACGGCCAGCGCCCGGAGGCCCTGAACGTCGGGACGGAAACCGTGCCCGGCGGCGCCGCCCACGCCGCTGACCTGGCGGCCGGCCGGCTGTGCGGCTGCCGCCCGGCCGGGATCATCCCGTTCAGCAGCTCCGCTGATCACGCCGCCGTGCTACCCAGCGAGCCGGGCGCGGCAGCTCCGCACCGCCTGCCGGGTAGGAAGCCAGCCACCTGTTCCGCCATCGCCATCACTTCCGCGTCCTTCCGGCCCTCTGACGGCCTGTGCCGAAGACAGGCAATTACCTCGTAGCGCGACTCATAAACCTGACGGAGTCAGGACCACGGCCCTACGCCGCGGCGCCGGGCCGCCGCCCGGGAGGTGAATCGAGGTTGACGGTGACGGTCGCCCAGACCGGCCCGCCCCGTTGCCTGTTCATGAAAACGGCCGGTCCAGCCGCAGTTCGACCATGGGCAGCGGCGTGGCCCGTTCGCTGATTGCCGTGCCGAGCGTGTTCTCCAGGACGTCTTTGAACTTCGCCCACGCGCGCGGATGCCGATACGCATAGTCCGCCAGCGCGGCGTCCGCCTCGGCGGCCGTCAGTCTGCGGGCCGTTGCGGCCTGTGACCTGTGATCCGCGACGGATACGCGGACGCGCGGATTGGCGATCACGTTGCGGAACCATTGGGACCGGTCACCGAATCCGGACGCCACGACGTAGGTGTCCGGCGCCGGATGGCCGACCACTTCCAGCACGACGAAGCGCCTCGCCCCGGACTTCCGTCCGATGTGCTCCAGCATCAGCACCCTCGAGCCGAACAGGTAGCCCAGGTGGGCCCGGTAGAGCCAGATCGGCGCACGCATCAGGACGCGCTTCCTGAGGACCCAGGCGCCCCCGCGGCCGATCAGGCCTGGCCTGGGCGGCGGCGTGACTGCAGTGCACATGTTCTCTTCCATTCGCGCGATTCGGCGATGGCGGTTTCTGCCAGGTAGTTCTCTGCCGCGGGTGCGCCCGTCACGTAAGGGGTCATGCCTCGTGGGGATAGATTTTATCTCGCTATGCGATATATTTCGCGGGCAGCGGAAAGCGTGAGAGCGTCGAGTGTCCTGATCCACCCCAGGGGGCCCAAATGGCTGTGGCGCCGCGTGAGCAGCGTGCGCTGCTGCGAATGGAAAGGTCGCTGGCCAAGGACCTCGGAGTCCGGGCGGCACTGAGTGCGCACCAGCGCGGATGCGCTCGCCGGCCGCGAGCCACGCCGGAATGCACGTCTTCATGGCACCCCGTATTGTGGCGAGCCGCGGGCGTGGCGATGACTGGCTTGTTGATTGCGTTCGTCGTCACCATCATTGTGCTGCTGCTGAGACGATGACCCGGTGGCCGATGTCCACATCCGGCGGTGCCGGGCGCTACTTTGGGCTGTTGCTGATGGCCGGGATCTCCTGCGTTATGCCACGTGATTCACGGCCCGCCTTGATGTCCGGGTAGTGCAGCTCGAACGCGGGCCGGTCGGACCTGATCCGCGGGATCCGGTAGAAGTTGTGCCGCGGCGGCGGGCAGGACGTGGCCCACTCCAGCGAGCTGCAGTAGCCCCACGGATCCTCCTCCGTCACCCGCTCGCCGTACTTCCAGCTGACGTAGACCGCCCAAGAGAACACCAGGATGGACAGGGCCAGCACCCATGACCCGACCGACGAGATGACGTTCAGGGTGGTCACGTTCCCCGGCAGGTCCGGGTAGTTGGCCGTGCGCCGTACCTGGCCCTCCACCCCGGTCCAGTGCTGCACGAGGAACGTCATGTTGAAGCCGATGAACAGCAGCCAGAACTGTAGCTTCCCCAGCTTGCTGCTGAGCATCCGGCCGGTCATCTTGGGCCACCAGAAGTAGAACCCGCCGAACATGGCGAACAGCACCGTGCCGGCCAGCACGTAGTGGAAGTGCGCCACCACGAAGTAGGAGTCGGACACCGCGAAGTCCATCGGCGGGGAGGCCAGGATGATGCCGGTGATCCCGCCGAACAAGAACACGACCAGGAAGCCGATCGAGAACAGCATGGGCGGCTCGAAGGTCAGCTGTCCCTTCCACATGGTGCCGATCCAGTTGAAGAATTTCACCCCGGTGGGCACGGCGATCAGGAACGTCATGAACGAGAAGAACGGCAGCAGCATCGCGCCGGTGGTGAACATGTGGTGCGCCCAGACCGTCATCGACAATCCGGCGATGGTGATGGTCGCGGCGATCAGGGTCTTGTAGCCGAACAGCGGCTTGCGGCTGAACACCGGGAAGATCTCGGTCACGATCCCGAAGAACGGCAGGGCCAGGATGTAGACCTCGGGATGGCCGAAGAACCAGAACAGGTTCTGCCACAAGATGGCCCCGCCGCTGGACGCGTCGAAGACGTGCGACCCGAGCCGCCGATCGACCTCCAGCACCAGCAGCGCGGCGGCCAGTACCGGGAAGGCCAGCAGCACCAGCATCGAGGTGAGCAGCGCGTTCTAGGTAAAGATGGGCATCCGGAACATGGTCATGCCCGGCGCCCGCATGCAGAAGATGGTGGTGATGAAGTTGACCCCGCTCAGGATGGTGCCCAGGCCGGACAGCACCAGGCCCATGATCCACAGTCAACGCCGACCCCGGGGGAGTAGATGGCGCTGGTCAGCGGGGCGTAGGCGTACCAGCCGAAGGCGGCCGAGCCGCCCGGGGTCAGGAAGCTGGCCAGCAGGATCAGCCCGCCGAAGGTGAACATGTAGTACGACAGCAGGTTCAGCCGTGGGAAGGCCACGTCGGGCGAGCCGATCTGCAGCGGGATCAGCTCGTTGCCGAACCCGACGAACAGCGGGGTGGCGAACAGCAGCAGCATCAGCGTGCCGTGCATGGTGAACAGCTCGTTGTACTGCTCGGTCAGCTGGGGTGCCCGCAGTCGGCCCGGTCCGGAGCTGACCGACACTCCCAGACACCGCCTCTCCTATCTTCCGCGGATCGCATGGCCTTATGACACTCCCGCGCCGCCAGCGGCGGCTTCTCGAGGCGATAGACCGCCAAGTGTGTGCCGAGGATTGGCAACTGGCCTGGACGTTCAGGATTTTCGGCTTGCCGCGGGCCAGTGAGCCCATGCCGGCCCACGAGCAGCTGGGCACCTGGTCCGCCGGTTCTGGTCAGGCGTCCTGGACGCACTCGCCGTCGGCCCTTGGCCCGTCCAGCCGGATGACAACTGGTCCGGCGGTCGGCAGAGACCCGGTGACACCCAAAGTTTATGTCGTATTGCGATGGGCAGTGCGAATGAGGTGAAAACCGAGCCTGACCGGCGTTCGGCCAGCGTATCCCGTATCATCCTGCGGCCGGTTGGCAGCCCGCTGCCGCTCGGCATGGCCGCGCTAGCGGGCGCGTCGGTCATGCTGACCGGGGATCAGCTGGGCTGGCTGCCAGTCGCTCAGGACCATGCGGTCGCAGTGGCGATCTTGCTCTTCGCGGTGCCGCTGCAGTACCTGGCATCGGTGTTCGGCTTCCTCAGCCGGGACAGCGCTGGCGGCACCGGCATGGCGCTGCTCGGCGCCTGCTGGACGGTGACCGGCGTCCTGACCTTGCTGTCCGCGCCGGGCGCCCGTAACCCGGTTCTGGGCCTGCTGCTGCTGTTCGCCAGCGCGGCCCTGCTCATGCCAGCCTCCGCCGCCTCGCTGGGCAAAATCGCCGCCGCCAGCGCCTTCGTCCTGGCCGCGGCACGTTTCGCGCTGACCGGCATCTATGAGTATCAGGGCGGGACGGCCTGGGAGCATGCGTCCGGCTGGGTCGGCTTGATCTTGTGCCTCGTAGCCCTGTACAGCGCTTTCGCCTTCGAACTCGAAGACACCATGCACCGCACCGTGCTGCCGGTGCTGCGCTGGGGCACGGGCCGGACGGCGCTGGACGGCAGTCAGCCCGCTCAGCTTGAAAACGTCGAGCACGAGGCCGGCGTCCGGGAGCAGCTCTGATGAGCATTTCTTCCTGTGCGGCCGGCTAATCCGCCGCCTCTCCTGACCAGCAGCCACGCCGCCGGGTTTCCCTGGCCTATCTGGGTCAGGGAATAGTTACCCTGCAGCCTTTTACCATGCAGGACCATACAGAGATGCCCGCGGTCGATGGCGTCAGCCGCGCTGACCTCGCGGTCAGCCCTGTCCATGGTCTGATTGTCGTAAGTGCCGGCGTCCCACATGACGGCACTACCAGCGATGGGCATGGATTCAGCAGCGGCCCCACTGGCGCGGTCCTGCTCGCGGCAGTGATATTCGGCCGGCACGGCAAGGCGTTTACCGGCGGGTTCCGGCGCAGGCTCCGCCATAAATTGTCCAGGACCTCAGCTTGCCTCGCACCTCGAGGCTGAAGTCAAAGTGCCGGCTGTGACCCTGGTGTTCCAGGACGACAAACCTCGGGCTCCGCGCCGCGACAGGTGTCACCGTCAGGCGGACCCGCAGGCGGAGCGGGATGTCGCGGTGCTGACATCGGGGTAGATCGGCAACTGCCGGCCGATAGCCATCAGTTCGGCCAGCCTGTCTACGAGGGTGCCCGGCCGGATCGCCACCAGCAGCCGCGCGTTGCGGCAGGCGGCCCGGGTCCTCAGTGCCGTGAGGGCGTTCAAGCACGAGCAGTCGCAGAACCTAGTGGTGGTGAAGTCGGCAATGACGACCGACGCGCCGGACGCGAAGGCGGCGTAGAGCCGCCCATACGCCCGTTCCCGGTTCGTCAGGTCAATCTCCACGGGCAGCGTCACCACGGCCGCCGCGTGAGAAGTTTCCTGGTCGGGCATGAGCTTCGCCCTCCGTCCTGCATACGCGACCGCGGTGCGGTCACCGGTGGCAGCACCGGATTCCTCTCGCGGATAAATAAATCGTATTACGATATAATATACCATCATTCAAACGTGACCGCCAGCAGCCGGACTCCGGTCAACGGCCTCAGGCCGCTTGCCGGCGCCCGGCCTCGCGTCTGGGCCGGTCGCCTTTTCCTGATGCCGCCGCCCCGGGTTCATCGCGGGTTCATCGTCCAGTAGCGGGGAACGGGCCAGCACGAGCACAGCCGCCGCCATGACCAGGCCGCTGACCAGAGCCATGGCGATGTACCAGCCACCCCGGACGTTCTCACCGAACACGACCACGCCCCACAAGACCGACACGATGGGATCGGAGAGGGTCACGCCTGGCTGTGCGGCGAGCAGGCGGCCGGCGTTCATCGCCGACTGGAGCAGGAACATGCCGAGGATCCCAGTGGCGATCATCGCGTACAGCTGCCAGCCGGTGAACAGGGCGGCGAATCCGCGAGCATATGTGCTGGTCATCCCCTTCATCAGTGCCGCCGTCAGGCCGAACGATGCGCCGGCCGCGACGCCGAGGACCGCCGCCCGCCGCGCGCTACCCTCGCCGCGCCGGTGCTTGCGGGCCGCCGGAACCCGGCCCGCGCTGCCGGCCAGGACCGCGACGACACCGAGATTGACCCCGATACCGATGACCCAGTCGTACCAGCGGACGGTGTGCAGGTGCTTCGCCGACGGTGACAGGAAATACAGCAGCCCGGCCAGGGCCGCCGTCATCGCCGCCGCCGAGCCCCACTCCCGTGCATGCAGGCGTGTCCGGAACACCAGGGAGGCCAGGATGAGGGTCGCCGGAAGCTCCAGAACCAGGATCGGCTCCACCACGGATAGCTGCCCGTTACCCAGCGCACTGGCCTGGAGCAGGAAACCCGCGGTTACCGCCAGCACGCCTCCGAACCACACTGGCTCGTGCAAGAGGGTGCCGATGAGTTTCAGGCTCAGGTTCTGCTGCCGCGGGGCCTGCCTGTTTGCTTTGCGCTGAAGGACGGACGAGATAGCGTTTGCGCCCGCCGCCAGCACGGCGAGCACGTAAGTCAGCACGCGCATCTCCCGGGCCACAGGAAGCCCGAGATCACCGGCCGCCGCCCCGGGACGGACGCCCGCTCCGGTTACGCCGGGCCGCGTACAGCAGTGCCGGTGCTGTCGAGGCCGCGGCAATTATCCAGACCGCCGCCGGCAATATGCGCCCGGCCAGGCTGGCCGCCAAGGCGATCAGGCCCATCCAGATCACCGGGGCGAAGGCCCGCCGTGTCGCATCCCGGGTCGCCACCGCGTCCGACGGCAGGTCCCAGGCCGTAGGCGCGACGGGAAGGTCGGCGGTAAGGTCCTGCAACTGGCCCCAGGTCTGGGCCGAATAGGCGGCCGCGCTGCGCTCGTCGAGCTCCTCACCGCTGAGCCGGCCCACGGCATAGGCCTCGCTCAGCACACCCGCCGCCCAGTCCCGGTCCTGATCCGAAGCGCGCATCCCGCGGCTGGCGCTCATCATCGTCATCTCCCACTATCTGTGACCTGTCACCCGCCTACCCAGATCCAGTTATTTTAGTCGTAGCACGATATGAATCGCGTGGCTCCTGTTGTGGGCTCCTCAAATGGGCGGAACAGGCGGTGGTTAATGCCTCTGGCTGTCATCCACGGCCACCGCCGCGGGCGGCTGCGTCGGCAGCGCCGCCTCGCACCAGCCCTGAAAGCCGCCGTCCACATCGGTCGCGTGGGCAGAGCCCAGCTGCTGCAGCGTCGCCGCGGCCAGACTGGACTGATAGCCGTGCTGGCACAGCAGGATGACCTGGTCGTCGAGCTGCGGTGCTTGCGGGTGCCGGCCTTGGCCCCCGTCACCTACTGGAACCCCACCGGGTGGCATTCGGCCATGTTCGACCCCTCGATCACGATGCAGCCCGCGTTCTGCAGGTCCTGCTGGAACGTGGCACCTCCGCGGCCGAAGCTAATCCCCAAACTGGGGACGTGGAGGAGTGTCAAATCCGGGCCTGGTCTTCGATCTGGATTGCGTTCCCGCCCTGTCCCGGCATCCTGTCCAAACCGGTACTGTCACGCGATCCGGCAGGCGGGCGGCCGTCCTAATCACTGCCTCGTACGTCGGTATGCGGCGACGGTGAGGGTTTTCAGGTGTCGACCGCCCGGCCCAGGGTAACTATATCGTAGTACGACCTTTTTATCAGCGATGCTTTCAGGCCGGTGAGGTGGCAGCATGAAGCGCTTCAAGTTCTAGGCTCTGGTGACCTTGAACGGGCCCGATGACGGCAGCCCCGGGGTCACGCTGGATTCCGCGCCGCGCCGCATGGTGCTGCGCAGCCACGACGACGAAACCGGCCACAGCCAGATCTTCAGCACTCTGGTCAGCCGCGAGGACGGCGCTTCGTTCGGTAAAGACGGCCATCAGATGCTCGTGACGTTGCGGCTGCTCGACGATGACGTCCCGGATCACCTGAAAAGCGGCGGCCATTTCGATCTGTGGCGCGACGGCGAGGTCGGCCATGGCGTCGTGACCCGGCGCCTGTTCAGCTGACGGCGGCCGACGTGGAACTCAGCCGGGCTGGTCCTCGTGCAAGAGCAGGACATTGTTCAGCGCGATGGCCAGCTTACGCATCTCGGTCAAAGTGATTCTGGTCAGCTCGGTGACTAGCCGGTCACCTTCGGCGGTCAGCTCAACCCGGACGACGCGGGCATCGTCGGGGTCGGGGCGCCGGGCCACGAAACCGGCCGCCTCTGCGCGGTCCACCAGCCCGACAGCGCTGTGGCTTTGCAATAGCAGGTAGTCCGCGAGCTGGCCGACGGACGGCGGCCGGCCGCCGGGATGGCCCTTGATGGCTACTAGCAGCTGATGCTGGACGTGGGTCAACCCAACCTCGCCGGCCTGGTCTTCGCTCCAGTGCTGAAAGCGCCGCAGCGCAACGCGGAAGGCGAGCAGGTTCTCGAAGTCCTGCCGGGTGGGCTGGGTCAGCAGAAGCTCCTTTGCCGTAATAGTCAGGTTTCTTTGAGCTTACCGGTGGCGGAATCCGAGTTGTCAGAACCCCGCGGTTGCCCGTGCATAAAACGCCGAGTTCTGGGCACTAATCGCCCCCGCCCGCCACCGCCAGGAGGCCCGTGCCATGGCCGACATTATCGATCTGATCGTGGCTGACCACGCCAGGATAAGAAAGCTGCTGGTCGAGGTCGAGAACGCCTTGGAGCGGAGCGACGGAGCCGGGATCCCCGACGGAATGGCCGGGAGTTGGGAACTGCTGGCTCCGCTTCTCCAAATGCATGTCGACGTGGCAGAGGAGATCGGGTTTCCTGCCCTGTTCGGCCGCGCGGACAGCCAGGCGCGGGAGAGCGCCAAAGCCACCCACGACGACATCCGGGAGGCAGTGCTCGAGACCCGGCTTTACCCGCCTGGCTCGCGCCCGTGGCAGCTGGCCATCCTCGCGGCATGCGCGGCCGCTAGGGATCACATCAACGATCTCGAGTCCGGAGCTCTGGCCCGGTTCCGCCGTGCCGCCTCCGTGCCCACCCGGGAAGCTCTCGGCCGTCACTGGGCGGCCTTCGTGGCGGCCAGCGTGCCCAGCGGCCTGTGTGACGACCCGATTTTGATCGAATCCCCCGGGTGCCGGGCCACCGGTGGCAATGTTCAGCAGCGCGGCTGATTGCCAGGGCGTATTTAGCGTCGGCGGGTGCTCCGGCTGACGCTGAGTGACGAGGACCCGGCGGCCGCGATGGAGCCTCCGGGCCGGCCTGCTCGCCGGCGAGGAGCCGCTCGGCGTCCGGGTCAACGGCGCTGCGCTAACTATGACAATGCGGACCCCGGGGGAATGACCTCGAACTCTCCGCCGGGTTCCTGGTCAGCGAGGCGATCGTCGCTTCCCGGCGGGACATCGCCGACGTGACCCTAGCCGCGGGCGTCGCGGTCACGCCGGGTGCCCAGCGAAGCTTCATGACCACCAGCGCGTGCGGGGTCTGCGGCAGGACCAGCATCCAGGACATCTGCGCATCGCCGCACGCGGCCCTGGCCGCCGACCGGGCGCTTCGACCCGGCCAGGCTGGCCGGCCCTGCCGGACCGGCTGCGCGACGCGCAGCGGGTGTTCTCCCGCACCGGCGGCCTGCACGCCGCTGGCCTGTTCACCGCGATGGGCGAGCTGATCGCGGCCCGCGAGGACGTCGGCCGCCGCAATGCCGTCGGCAAGTTGGTCGAATGGGCCCTACTCGAAGACCGTCTGCCGCTGGGCGGCTGCATCCTGCTGGTCAGTGGCCGGGCCTCGCTCGAGCTGTTGCAGAAGGCGGTACTGGCCGGGATTCCTCTGCTGGCGCCGTCTCCGCCCCGTCCTCCCTCGCCGCCGAGCTGGCCGATGAGGCGGACCTCACCCTGCTCAGCTTACTGCGCGGCCGGTCGATGAATGTGTCCACCGGAGCGCACCGTATATCGCCGTGACCTCCGTTAGCTATCCGCGGCGAGCGTCTGGCTGCGGGCACGTCGTGGATGCCCTCATCGGAGCAGTAACCCGTACCGCTTTTCTTCAGGCACAGCAGGCCGATCAGTCGGCCGGACTCGTCACGATCGCGAGCCGGCGTCGTCTTGCTCGCAACAGCGCCACGGTCGTGACGCCGAGCGGACCCGTCGGCCCGGCGGTACCGCCGGCCCGCGTGCCGAGTTCCCCCGCCCGGGCGCAACCGTTAACGGGGACCGCGAGATCGAGCCGCTCAATGGTGGTGACGAGGAGGCCGTCGGGGTCAACGATCAGCGCCAAATGCACGTGGTCGTCGGCGAAGAACGCAACGATCTCCGCTAGCCTCGACCGTGCGTTATGCGTCTTCGGGAACCTGATCATGACATCGGCGACCCGCTCAGCGCAGGCCGACGAAACCGCTGCTGGTCGGCGCCGCGAGCGCCCCACCACCAGCAGCACGGCTAGATGATCCCGGGCTACGTGAGCGCACAAGGCTCTCATACCCGTTCGCGCAGGCGATCCCGGCCGTCAGGAACTGCAGGCCGACTTCGATAGCCCGCCACCTGAGCCTGTTGCTGGCCAGAACGCATGGCATGGTCACGGGTCGCCCGCATTGCGTGCAGGTTTGCCGCCTTCTGGCCGGGGCAGTCGGCTGTCATATCGTTAAACGACATAACGGATGCGTCCTCCCGGTCAGGGCCGACGTGTCGGTCCAGTTGCGGACGGAGGCATGATCACGTCGGAGCAGGGTGAAACGGCGTGCTGGCCAAGGGCGCGCAAGCCGCCGGGCTGGTTGCGGTCCGCCCGGATTTCACCGGGCACCAGCTCTGTGACGCCGAACCCTACGTCCAGGGCCTGAAAGCGTCCGCCCCGTTCCATCCCACTGCGGCGGGCGAACTGGCCATCGCCATCGCCGACGAAGCCGCTCTGCGCGGCCGCCAGGCTACGCCGTCGCCGACCTCGAGCTCGCCGGCCTCGCCCGCGCCGTCCGGATCAGGCCAGACCGGATCGGCCGCTGAGCGGTCAGACCAGGAGTGGTCAGGTGAACAAACGGCGGGTAATGATCCCCTCGCCCACGTTGCCGCCGAGCCACAGGCTGAAGTGACTTCCGCTGCCGAGGCACCCGTCGACATCATCGCTAGTCAGTCGCAGTGTGGCCAGCGTGTGCGGGCTGCCTGGGGCAACTGGCTCGTTGTCGTCACAGCTGACCAGGGTGGTGAACATGTGGCTCTCGCCGGAATCGTCGTTACGGCAGCGCAGCACCATGCGGCGAGGCGAGCTGCCCAGCCTGGCGTCGGGACCGCCGCTTCCTGGGTACATCGTGACCAGAGCTTGATACTTGTACCGCTTCACAGCTGATCACCTTCCGGAATCTGATGGCCATATCGCTGATACAATTATATCGTACCACGATTTTATCGTGATAAACGCTCTTCTTGACTGGTCAGGCCCGAAGCTTGCCTTGTCGAGCCGGTTTAGCTTCTTTACTCGTGCAACGACATGAACGCCAGGCTCGGGGAACTGACTGCCGGACCGCCACCATGACATTGTCAAACGACCCCCGGGATGGGCCACCAGTCAGCAGTTCCGGCGGCGCACAGCGCGCGCCGGCATGTCCGGCGCGCTATCGCAACGCCCTGGTCGTGCTGCTGACGCTCAGCGCGGGCGCGCTCGATGCGGTGTCCTATCTGCGGCTTGGCAAGGTCTTCAGCAGTGTCGTCACCGGAAACCTGGCGCTGCTGGGAGTGGCCTCGAGCACCCGTGACGGCACACTGGCGCTGAATGCGGGCTGGCCTTGGCACCTGGCCGCCAGGGTGACCGTGACCCTGGCCGTCGAGTGGGCCCTGCTCGTGGCGTTCAGTATCGGATGGCTGGGCGTCGGCGAGCACCCGGCTGGGTCCGGCGGGCTTGGCCTGCTCGTGCTCGGGGTGGCCGCGATGGGCGTGCAGAGCACCGCCGTGCGGCGCTTGGGCCCGATGTCCACCGCCTACCTGACCAGCACTCTGACCGGTATTCTCACCGGCCTGGCCGTCCGCCGGTGGCCGGCGGAATGGCAGCGCAGCACCGGGGTCATCCTCGCCGCCGTAGCCGGGGCCGCCCTGGGTGGCCTGGCTGCCCGGTGCTCGCCTGGCTGGGTCCCTGCCGCCATTTCTCACCCGATAACCACTGTGCTCGCCTACTCGGCACGGCTGGCTGAGACGGGATTACCGATCGTCCCGCGGCTCGCTAGGAAAGCCCCGGTAGCGGTCCGTGCATGAGGATCTTTTTAGATCGTTATACGATCTAAATTATTCCGGCCACACGAGATCATGGAAGGAGGCGGGGCCATGCTCGGATCGACGGCCGTAGTTATCGTCGTCCCGATCACCACCGTCATTTTCCTGGCTGTACCGATCACTATGGTGTTCTACGCAGACAGCCATCCCAGATGGGGACACCGCCGCCCAGCACGCGAATCCAGCTGGACCGGCGCAGGCGCCGCAGCCAGCCCGGCCGCAAGGCTCGGCCAGCCGAGACTGCCGGAAAGCGGATGTCCGGCCAGGAACCCCAGGTCAGATAATGTATCAGGGGCTCGTGAGGGTGACGAAACCGGACCCGATGAGCAACTCGCCTCGGGCGCGGGAATCTACCGCTAGGACAAGCCGACCGCAGCGCACGCGGCGGTCCGGCAGGCGCCGCCGGACCATGTCACTGTGCGCACGCCGCAGCGAGGAAGGCATCGGCGTATCTTGAGTCCAACTGCCTTCTGGTAGATGGTGTTGCCGTCGCTGACGTGTCCTGGCCGATCCGGGCCGAGGTGAGGCCTCTGCCGCTTTTCGAATACCTTCGTGCCACGAGGCATAGTCGGCTGAAAATTGGGCAAAGCGCCGGTGCCGTTGCGGCCTGAGGAAGGGTAATCCTGTGCCCGACGTCGTGGACGTGATCCTGGCTGAGCACCGCCAGATCCTTGAGCTGTTCGGGGAACTGGCGGACGCCGCAGGGACCGGGGCCGCGCGACGCGCTGACCGGCTGGACCTGATCTGGACGAATCTGGCCAGAGTGCTCGAGGCTCACGTCGACACCGCGCAGGAGATCGCCTGGCCGAGGCTCTTCCAGGGCTCAGCAAGCCGGCACTTGCCGGAAATTGCTGCCGGGCATGGCGACATAAGGGAGGCCATAGGTGAAGCGCCCTTCCAGCCGGCCGGATCGGCCGTGTGGACGCTGGCTGTCAGGGCGGCCCGGACCGCCGCGATCAGGCACATTGATGGCATCGAGTCCGGCCCGCTGGCGATGTTCCGGCGGGAGGCGTCACCGCAGAACCGGGAGCTGCTGGGAGACCAGTGGCTGGCGTTCCAGGCCGCCCAGGTTTCTGACGCGAACTCGGCGCCGGGCCGCCGAGTATCCGCGCCGACCGTCTCGAGAAAGCCGCCGACATCGGGGCTTTAACCAGTCCCGGGTCAGAAAACAGAAGGCGCGCCGTGACCCCGTTAGGTTCGGAGGAGGGTCACGACGTGCACCCCTTGGCACCATGAAATTATCGTGGCACGACTATTATGTCAAACCCTGCTCCGGACGAAGCTGTGGTCGACGAGATCGCGGTATCTTGTGATCAGGGACCTCCTGCTGCAGCGCGGCGTCGACTCGGGGAACGACATCATCGTGTCGGCTGGCTCGCACCTTGCCCTCAACGACGCCGCGTTCGGCCGTGACGGCTCGTGGCTAATCTCCTGGACAAAGAACAGCCAGCAGAACGAGGATTTTTCGCCGCCAGCTGATCAGCGGTAACAGCAGTGGAGGTCCCGGTCGGCTGACCGGGACCTCCACGCGCCCAGGTGCCCGTCACCGGTAGACGCTGCCGGGCGGGCGCCGCGTTCCCGTCATACGGTGACCCGGCCATGAAGCAGTGAGGCGCCGTGCCCGGAGCACGAATCCGAGCGTGCGGGCCAGGTCAGCCGCGCAGGCTCAGCCGGGCTGGTCCTCGTGTAGGAGCAGCACGTTGTTCAGCGCGATGGCCAGCTTGCGCATCTCGGTCAAGGTGATCTTGGTCAGTTCGGTCACCAGCCGGTCGCCTTCGGTGGTCAGCTCGACCCGGACGACTCTCGCGTCGTCGGGATCGGCGCGTCGGCGCACGAATCCGGCGGCCTCCGCGCGGTCCACCAGCCCGACGGCGCTGTGGCTTTGCAGCAGCAAGTAGTCCGCCAGCTGGCCGACGGACGGCGGCCGGTCGCCGGGATGGCCCTTGATCGCTACCAGCAGCTGATGCTGGACGTGCGTCAGCCCGACCTCGCCTGCCTGGTCCTCGCTCCAGCGCTGAAAGCGCCGCAGCGCGACGCGGAAGGCAAGCAGGTTCTCGAAATCCTGCCGGGTGGGCTGGGTCAGCAGATGCTCCCTTGTGGTGACGGCCAGGGTGCTCATGAGCCTACCGGTAACGCGGCCGCACGATCGGAATGCGGCGTTTGGCCACGCATACGGAACATGCCAGCCCGCATGGGCCTTCGCGGCCTGCGGTCCCGCGGTCCCGATCCCCGGGTGCGCGGCCCCCGCCGCCGTCGCATCAAACGGGACAGATGGCATATGCAATAGTTGTGAGATGCAAACATTGACTGATGCACAGGATCTGGGCCGGTCGAGGACGCCGGATCACGCGGTGGATGCGGCCGCGGTGGACGCGGTACTGACGGCGAGCCGGTCGCTGGTCGCGGTGGCGACCCGGTCGCTGGGCGCGGCCGCCGAGGACACGACGATCGCCCAGTACCGGGCGCTGGTCGTGCTGGCTTCCCGCGGCCCGCAGCGCATGGCGGATCTCGCGGCGGCCCTGGGGGTGGCGCCGTCTACGGCGGGGCGGATGTGTGACCGGCTGGTCCGTAAGGGGCTGATCCGCCGGCACCGGGCCCGGGCTGACCGGCGTGCGGTGCTGGTGGCGGTCACCGCGGCGGGCCGGCTGGTGGTCGATCAGGCCACCGCGCGGCGCCGGGCCCTGATCGAGGAGGTCCTGGCCAAGCTGCCGGACTCCACTCAGCGTGCGATCGCGGTGGCGCTTGAGGCTTTCGCTGCCGCGGCGGGTGAGGTGCCCGACCGGCAGTGGCCGCCACTGGAGCCCGCGGGCGATAAGGCCGAGGCAGCGCCGCGCCGAGCGGCCCGGTCCGCGGCGAACGCGGGGGAGCGCCGATGACAGGCTCGTCATTGCCCTCCGCCGCCGGGCTGGTTTCGCGGGGGGCCGGGTGGCTGCGGGCCGGCCGGGGCGGCCTGTTCCTGCTCGCCCTGCTGGTGGGTGTGGGGTCAGGTCTGGGCGCGGTCGTGTTCCGCGAGCTGATCTATCTGGTCACCTGGGCGGTCACCGGGCATGAGGAGTTCGGCCAGCAAGGCCACGTGGGCAGTGCCCACCTGCCCTGGCTGGGCCTGGGGTTCTTCGTGATCATCCCAGTCATCGGCGGCCTGCTGTATGGCCCGCTCATCTACCGCTGGGCGCGGGAGGCGCGCGGCCACGGCGTGCCCGAGGTCATGATCGCCGTCGCCGATAACGGCGGCCGGATCCGTCCGCAGGTCAGTGTGGTCAAGGCGGTTGCATCGGCGGTGTGCATCGGGGTGGGCGGGTCGGTGGGCCGGGAGGGGCCGATCGTGCAGATCGGCTCGGCGCTGGCCTCCAGCCTGGGCCAGTGGGTCAAGATGCCGGAAAGCCGGATGCGGATCCTGGTCGCGTGCGGCGCCGGTGGCGGTATCGCCGCCACCTTCAACGCCCCGATCACCGGGGTGTTCTTCGGCGTGGAGATCATCTTGCGGGAGTTCTCCATCGACGCGCTGTTCACCGTCATGCTCTCCGCCATGATCGCCGACATCACCGCCATCCCGTTCCTCGGCGACAAGCCGTTCCTGTCCGGCTTCCCGTCCGGGATCGTGCTGCACCACGCGCAGAACTACCTGCTGGTCGCGGTGCTGGCGGTCGTCGCGGGCCTGATGGGCCTGGCCTTCAAATCGGTGCTGTACAAGGTCGAGGATCTGTGCGACGTCCTCTGGAAGGGCCGGCCGGAGTGGGCCCGGCCCGCGGCCGGCGGCGTCGTGCTGGGGTTGCTCTTGCTGGCCCTCCCGCAGATGTACGGGGTGGGCTACCCGGTGATGTACCAGGCGACCGCCGGCCAGTACGCGCTGTGGTTCCTGATCCTGCTGGCCTTCGCCAAAATCGTGGCGTGCAGCCTGACCATCGGGATCGGCGGGTCCGGCGGCGTGTTCGCCCCGTCGCTGTTCATCGGGGTCACCTCCGGGATGGCCTACGGCGACATCGTGCACCACCTGTTCGGCGCCAGCGCCGGGCAGCCCGCCCTGTATGCGGTGGTGGCCATGGGCGCAGTGTTCACCTCAGCCGCCCGCGCCCCGCTGACCTCCCTGGCCTCCGTAGTGGAGATGACCGGCGACTTCGCGCTCACTCTGCCGGTCATGCTCGCTGTCGCCATTGCCTCGACCCTGTCCCGGGCCCTGTCCTATGGCACCATCTACACCACCAAGCTGCTGCGCCGCGGCACCGATATCGACCGCACCACCCCCTGGCGGGCCCTGGCCGACCTCAAAATCGCCGACGCCATGCGCCCGCTGCGCGCCCCGCTGCCGGTCCCGCCTCCTGTCCCGGCCGCCAACGGCTGTAGCACGGGGCCGGACCCGGCCGCACTGCCCGGCCCGGTCACCTACCAGGCCGACCCGCAGGCTCTGTTCGCCACTGAGTCCGTCGCTCAGGCGCTGCGCCAGCTCGATGTCTACGGCCATGACGGCTTGCCGGTGCTGTCTGCTGACGGCCGGCAGATACCCGGCTGGGTCACCGCCCCCGATGTGCTCCGGGCCATCGCCCGGCAGCTCAGCACGTCGCAGGCCGAGACCGTCCAGGCCCAGGCCGCCGCCGACTGGGATACTCCCGATCCGGGCTTGCTCCCGCAGCATCCGTCGACCCCGCTGCCCGGATACCAGTTCACCGAGATCACGATCACGGCTGGATCGCCCGCCGCCGGGCGCAAGCTCGCCGAGGTCACCTGGCCGCCGGCCGCCATCCCCGTGATCGTGCAGCGCGGACGTCAGCTGCGCCCGCCCCAGCCCGGACTCACCCTGGCCCCCGGCGACCGGATCAGCCTGCTCACCGCCGCTCCCAGCCGTTCACCGGAGCCCGATCCCCGGCCGTGATCAGGGGCTACGGCACGGACCATCGCCGAACGCACCGGCCCACTCCGCGGGCCTGGGCTACCGGTGCCGGGCCATCGCCGCCCGCAGGTGCTCCGAGAGGCTGGCCGGGGCGGGGAGCGCCTCGGCCAGGGCCACTTCCTGCCCGGCGGGAAGGCAGGTCACGCACTCGGAGATGATCTCGGTTCGCTCGGCCGAGATGCGCTGCCATATCGCCTGCCCCTTGGCGGTGACCTCGACCCGGACGGCCCGGTAGTCGGCTGGATCGCGCTGCCGGAGGACCAGGCCGAGGGAGGTGAGGTTGCCGACGATCCGGGACAGCATGGTCGGATTGACGCCTTCGATCTCGCTCAGCTCGGCCAGGCCGAGCGGGCCGCGGTTGACCACGACAGCGAGTGCGGAGGCCTGGGCCGGGGTCAGCCCTTCGCCGGCCGACTCCGCGTTCAGCCGACGGGCCAGCCCGAGTACGACGCGCCGCAAGCGGATCACGCTGTCTGGGTCCAGTTGCGCCACCCCCGGCACCGGCTCGGATCCGGTGGCGCTGGGAAGCAGAGTCGCCCTGGACAAGGGCGCGCCGCAGCATCCTAGGTGCAGCGGGATGGAAGATCTTGCCGCGGCGCACTCCCCTGCGGCATCATTATTATCGTTGCACGATACTAAAGTCAACGATCAGGCCGACTTTGGAGCTGACCTAGGAGCGCCACCAGGGCGGTTCCCTATCCCTTGCTGCGCAGCTGTCCCGCGGACTCCCGCCCGGAATGCGGGGATCATCGGCGACCAGATAATATTTAAATCGTTCTGCGATACAAAATTCGTTTGAGTGGCGGCTGACTGGAAAGAAGTTAATTAGTTCGCAGTCCGACATATCGGGAGGTGCGTCATGGCTCTTCCGCGCCGCCAGCGGCGGCTGCTCAGCGGCATCGACCACCAGATGGCCGCCGAAGCTCCCCTGCTGGCCTGGCAGTTCGACATGTTCGCCCGGCCCTCGGCCTACCTGCCCCGGCCCTCCCACGAGCAGCTCCCTACCTGGACCAGCCGGTTCTGGTCCAGCGTGTGGGAACCTCTCGCCGCGTGGGCCTGGCTCGCACCGCCGTTGCCCGGCTCGCTTCGGGCAGACGGGTACGCCGGGCCGGGCGGTGACCGTGGCCCGAGCCCCCGGCCCAGTTCTCCAGCCCGGCAGAAAGACGGCAGGCCTGGTCAGTCCTAGCCGGGTCACCGCCACCGGCCTCCGGCTGGTCCACGTGGTGGACAAGCCCAGCCCGGTCAGGCCGGCCTGCGACCGCGCCCTGCCGGCCAAGGCACAGGAGTTCCTGCCGCCCGCAACAGCTAGGAAGGACCGAGTTGGGCACGGTAGTCACCACCGCCGCGCAGGTCCACCTGCTGGCAGCGGACGCGGCGGCCAAGGCCGTGGTGGCGGCCCAGACCCGGATGGCGCTGACGCAGGCCTTTCGCATCATCCTGGCCTGCTTCAGCAGCCTGGGCGGGATCCTGGCCATATACGCCGCACTGGGCGCGGCCAGCTACCGGATCATCCGGGTCATGGCCCGGCGCTGGCAGGGTGCGAGGCACGGCGAGCAGGACGTCCCGTACGGCCCGAGCGCGCCTGGGCCACGCCCCTGTGCGGACGACATCGCCGAGCGTCGGCCGGTGTCGCCGTGATCGCCCATGCCACCGCCTCAGTGCTGTGGGTGAGCGTCACCTTGTACGCCTCCTTGGGCGGTGCCGATTTCGGTGGCGGCCTATGGGACCTGCTGGCTGGGGGCACCGCGCGGGCCGGCAGCCGCGCGCCCTGATCGATCACGCCATCGGCCCGGTGTGGGAAACCAGCCACGTCTGGCTGATCTTCGACCTGGTCGTCTTGTGGACCGCGTTCTCGACCACCCTCGCGGCCATCTTCTCCGCTCTGTTCGACCCACTGACGCTGGCCGTATTCGCCATCGTGCTGTGTGGTGCGGGTTTCGCCTTCCGCACGACCCTGCGCCGGCTGCCGGTCTCGTCTGGATCGAGCTCCGCGCCGTAGCCGACGGGGCGCTTGCGCGACGTTGCGGTAGCCGTCCCGCGCACGGGGGGGCAGTGTCCGGTCATGGAACCCGCATCGAGATCCTGGCCGCACCGGACCTGTATTTTATCTGCGAGCAGATGGCTTTCGCCCGTGGCGAGCCGGTGGTCTGAGAGCCCTTTTCGATTTTCAGCTGTTGTCTAGACGGCGGAACGTGATTTCCTCCAGCAGCAGCCGGGCCGCGGCCGCGACCGGAATGGCCACCAGAGCACCGACAATACCGAGCAGAGCACCGCCGAGCAGTACCGCCACCAGGGTTACCGTGGCCGGAACTTTTACTGTGCGTCCCATCACCCTGGGCACGATGAGATAATCCTCGGCCAGCTTGTAAATGATCATGAACACGAGCGTGGCGATGGCTACCGGCAGCGAGACAGTCAGCGCGGTCAGCACCACCGCTGCCCCGCCGATGTAGGAGCCGATGATAGGGATCAAATCGATCAGGGCCACGAACATAGCGAGCAGGAAAGGGTAAGGGATTCCCCACGCCAGCATCCAGATCGCGGTGCCCACTCCGATGATGACAGAGGTAAGAGCGTTGCCCAGGACGTATCCGCCCACCCGGCGGAAGATCTCATCGGCCAGCAGAATCGTCCGCGGGCGCCGCGATGCGGGTGCGAGCCGGTAGGCGAACGCCTTTATCCGGGGCAGGCCGCCCAGGAAGTACACGCTGAGCACGGCCACGAGCAGGATGGAGGACACGGTGCTGATCACCATCTCGCCGACGCTGAGTACACCCCCAACCAGATCCGTGCCGTGGCTGGAGAGCAGCTTGGCCAGCCGCGGTTCAAGGTGAAATTGGGCGTTCAGCTGGCCGAGCTCAGAATTGTGATTTTGCACTTCCGTTGCGTACCGCGGCAGCTGATGGACAAGGGCGGTCGCCTCAGCTGTTATCCGCGGGATGGCCAGGGCCAGGAATGCTCCGGCGATGGCGAGGCCGCCTAGCAACGTGATGACAACGGCTAGCCAGCGCGGCACCCGCCGCTGGGTCAGCCAGCTGACGATGGGGTCCAAGCCGATCGCGATGAACAGCGCCATGCCGATCAGAGTGAGGATCGAGCCAACCTTTAGTAGCAGCTCAATCGCCCCAGCGGTGACAGCTACGCCGGCCGCGGCCGTCATCCCGATGAAAAACGGTGAGCGTCGGTTTACCGGCCGCCCCGGTCGGCCCAGCCCGTCGGTCTCCTCGGCGATCTGCTCTGCTGTGCGCATCGCTTCTTGGACCGTGGCACCAGGCGGCCTGTTTTGTGCGGCCGCGGTTTGCTGCTCTGGGTGCCGGCCGGGAACGGGCCCGGCCGGCCCGCCGTTTGCTGCCACGCCCGCGGACGTATCTTCATGTTCACGGCCCGGTGTAATCATGCGCTGTCTGGTTGTGTCTTTCGCGGCCAGCCGCCTTCGCTCTTATCACGGATATCGGTGGCGCCAGCGATAACCTTTAGCCAGCCGCTTGCTCGTGCACTCACCGTTTCTGGGTCAGCGGGATGCTGGGCCGGGGCCGGGGCGGCAGCGCAATCCGGTGCCGCTTGCCGACCAGGTCGCGGGTCAGCGCGGTGGCGAAGGTTTTCGCGGTGGTGGGCAAGGTCTTCAGGTAAGACGGGTCCAGGAAGCCGCCGGCCATGTGGTCGAACTGGCCGCGGGCGCCGTGATCGGTGTCCGCGTCGGTGGGTTCGTAGAGGTTGGCCGGGCGGTCGGGGGAGATGTGCTCGCTGGTGAGCTGAGTGGACCAGGCGCCCAGGGCGGCGTACTGATTGCCGAGGCCGGGAAACATGCGGCCGGCTAGCACCAGGATTTTGTTCCAGGATCCGATGACCTTCTCGCGGCGGCCGGTGAGTGCGGTTTCGAGGATGTACTTCGCGATCAGCTCGGGCTGGTAGATGGGGGGCACGGGCTGCGGGTGGCGGTCGAGGGTGGTGGCGCACCAGTCGAACTGGGGCGTGTTGACCGCGGGGAGGTAGACCATGCTGAGCTGCACGTTGCTGCCCTCGTGGAGCAGTTCGGCGCGGGTGGACTCGAAGAATCCGCGGCAGGCGAACTTGGACGCGCAGTAGGCCGACTGCAGCGGGATCCCGATGATGCCCAGGGCCGAGCCGACGTTCACGATGTTGCCGTGGTCGCGTGGCCGCATCCGGGCCAGGGCGGCCATCGTGCCCCAGACCTGGCCCAGGAACGTGACCTCCACCGCCCGCTGGAAGTCGGCGGGCTTGACGTCCCAGGCCGGGGCGAACACGGTGGTCATCGCGTCGTTGACCCACACGTCGATGGGGCCGAGCTCCGCTTCGGCCCGCGAGGCGGCCGCGTCGACCTGGTCGAACTGGCTGACGTCGGCCGGGAGGCACAGCGCCCTCCCGCCGGCCGCGGTTACCTCGGCGGCGGCGGCGTCCAGGCCCGCCTGCCCGCGGGCGATGAGTGCGATGTCGAATCCGTGGTCGGCGAAGGCGCGGACGGTGGCCCGGCCGACTCCGGCCGACGCTCCGGTGATCACTGCGACTTTGCGTGCTGGCATGCTGTCATTCCTCTGCTAGTAGGTCATCGATGGGCGAGGGTGACGGGGGTAATTTCTGGCCGGAAAGCCAGGAAGGCGTCAGGTAGCGGGCGAGAACTTCCGCACACTGATCCCGCCAGTGGGCAAAGGGCCCAGTGTCCGGTCCGCCGGCATCCCCTTCAGGGCGGCTTCTGGCGCAGGCGGTGCCCGCTGCGGCGAGCGACCCGGCCAGCAGCGCGTCGGCGAGCGCGGCCGCCCGCCAGCGACCGGACAGCAGACCGAGCGCGATCATGCTGGCGGAGTGGACAGCGTCGACCTCGGCGCCGAGGGCCAGCGCCGCCCGTCCTGGCCGCCCCACGGTGATCAGGGCCTGGGCCAGGTGCCTGGCGCCGAGAACGGCGGCCACCGTGCGGCCGCCCGCCGGGTCGTGCCGCCGGGCCGCTCGCGCGGACCAGGAGAGGAATGCGCTCCCGAGCACCAGCCGGGCGGCGAGCAGGGAGCGTTCCGGTTGCTCGCCCGGACGGGCCGACGTTTGCTTCGTCACCTTCACGGCTTCTCCCAGGGACGGACCAGGCGGGCGGCTGATTCGAGGAGCAGCGCATGGACGAAGGCCTGCGGGATGTTGCCGCGCAGCTGCCGCTGCACGACGTCGAACTCCTCGGTCAGCAGCGCGGGCGGCCCGCAGGCGGCGTGGTTGCGCTCGAACCAGCCGACCGCCTCACGCTCGCGGCCCTGCTGGTGCAGGGCCAGGGCCATCAGGAACCCGCAGAGCACGAACGCGCCCTCGGCCTCGTGCAGCGGCCGCTGGTCGTGCCGGAACCGGTAGAGGTAGCCGTCCCGGGCCAGGTCGTCCTCCACCGCCTGCAGGGTGGCCCGGGCGCGGGGGTCATCCGCCGTGGTGGCGCCGCGGATGGCGGGCAGCAGCAGCGCACCGTCCGTCCGGTCATCGTCGGCGGCCCGCTGCCAGCGGCCGGCGGGATGGAGGCAGTCGCGGGACACGCCGGCCACAATGGAGTCGGCGAGGGTCTCCCATTCCCCGGCCTGCTTGCTCGCCGCGGCCCCGGCGATGGCGCGCAGCCCGGCCACGCACATGAGCCGGGAGTGAGCCCACCGCTTGTCGCTGAGTTCCCACACTCCCGCGTCGGGGTCGTCGCGGCGGGCCTTGATGGCGGCGACCGCGGTTTCGGCCGCCTGCCACTGCCAGCTGTCGAGGTGGTCGTGCCGGGCCGCTGCGGCGAACAGCAGCAGCGCCTCGCCCAGCGCGTCCAGCTGGAACTGCTTGTTCACCCAATTGCCGACCTTGTCCGAGCCGCCCGGGTAACCCGCCAGCCCGGACAGGGTGCGCTCGTCGGGGACCGCGCCGCCGGTGACGGTGTAGGCGGGCTTGAGGCCGGGGCCGTCGTCGAGCAGGCGGCCCGCCACGAACGAGACGGCGTCGTCGAGCAGGCGGTGCGGGCCGTCGGCGGCTACCGCCTGCCCGGCGTAGCACTGGTCGCGGATCCAGGCGTAACGGTAGTCGTAGTTGCGGCCGGCCTTGGCCCGCTCGGGCAGCGACATCGTCGCGGCGGCCACCATGGCTCCGCTGCCGCTGGTCAGCCCGGCGAGCACGGCGTAGCTGTGCCGGGAGGCCCGGGGAGAAAGGCTGTCGCCGAAGGCGGGCAGCTCCCGGGCCCAGGCTGCCTCGGTGGCGTCCCAGGCCCGGCCGGCCGCCGGCGGCTCGTCCGGCAGCGGCTGGTCGGAGAGTTCGAGAACGAAGTCGTGCCGGTCGCCGGGCGCGACGGTCAGCATCAGCTCGAGCCGCCCGTCCGGGCCTTCCGTCGCCGCCTCGCCGCCGGACCAGCGCAGGTACAGCGGCCCGGTCCGGCCGGTCCAGGCGGTGCCGTGCCGCAGGCGGGTCATCTTATGGCGGCCGAACCCGGCCCGCACATCGAGCTGGACCCGGACCCGGGCCGGTGTGTCTTTGGCCTCGATCCGGCGCAGCAGGACCGCGGTGCCGGCGTCGCCGGGGTAGGCCAGCGCCTCGCGGCACTCGATGATCCCATCGGCGGTGATCCAGCGGCTGCGCCAGATCAGCGAGCCGTCTTCGTAGTAGCCTCCCCAGACGAAGCGCGGGTCGGCCGGGGTGACCGCGTAGCAGCCGCCGCCCCCGATCAGGGTGGAGAAGGCGGCATCGGAGTGCCATCGCGGCGCGCACATCCAGGCAATGTCGCCCCGCGGCCCCACCAGCGCGCCCCGTTCGCCGTCCGCCAGCAGCGTGTATTCCCGCAGCACATGCGGGGGGAACTGCCGCTCGAGGCTCTGGCCGTTGCTATCACTCATCGGTTGTTCCGCCGTGGTGCGGGAGGAATTCCTGGATCTTGGTCTTGGCGCCCTCGATCACGACGCTGCGCCGGTCTTCGTCGCCCTTGAGCATGGCCTCGGCCGAATCCTTCATCTGCTCGAAGGTGGCGTGCGGCGGGATCGGGGGCACGTTCGGGTCGGTCCGCACGTCGAGCACAGCCGGCCGTCCGGCGCTCAGCGCCCGGTCCCAGGCCTCGCCGAGCTGGTCCGGCTTGTCCACTGCGATGGCCTCGAAGCCCAGGCTGGCGGCGAAGGCCGCGTAGTCGACGTCAGGCAGCGACTGCGACTCGGTGAACTTCGGGGCGCCCTCCATGGCGCGCATTTCCCAGGTCACCTGGTTGAGGTCGTCGTTGTGCAGCACCGCGACGACCAGCCGCGGGTCGGACCACTCGCGCCAGTAATGCTTGATCGTGATCAGCTCGGCCAGGCCGTTCATCTGCATGGCCCCGTCGCCTTCGAACACGATCACCGGGCGGCCGGGATGGCCGAACTTGGCCCCGATGCCGTAGGGGACGCCTGGTCCCATGGTGGCCAGGTTGCCTGACAGCGACCCTCGCACGTTCCCGCGGAACTTCAGCTGGCGTGCGTACCAGTTGGCCGAGGACCCGGAGTCGGCCGCCACGATCGCGTCCTCGGGCAGCCGCAGCGACAGCTCACTGAACAGCCGCAGCGGGTTGACCGGGTCGGCGTCTACCATCGCCTCCGCCGCCATGACCTCCCACCAGCGGGCGACGTTGCTCTCGACGGTCTCGCGCCAGGACCGGTCATCCTGGCGGCGCAGCCGCGGGATGAGCGCACGCAGCGTGGCGGCTGCGTCGCCGACCAGGTTGACTTCGTTGGGGTAGCGCATCCCGACGTACCGGCCGTCGATGTCGATCTGCACTGCGCGGGCCTGGCCGAAGTCGGGCAGGAACTGGGTGTAGGGGAAGCTGGACCCGACGGTCAGCAGCGTGTCGCAGTCACGCATCAGCTCGTAGCTGGGCCGGGTGCCGAGCAGCCCGATCGCCCCGGTGACGTACGGCAGCTCGTCCGACAGCACGTCCTTGCCGAGCAGCGGCTTGGCTACCCCCGCGCCGAGGACCTCGGCGACCTGCTCGATCTCGGCCCGGGCGGCCCGGGCGCCCTGGCCGGCCAGGATGGCGACCCGCGACCCGGCGTTCAGCACGTCGGCGGCGCGGCCGATGGCCTCGTCGCCGGGGACCGCCGTGGGCTGGCTGATCCCCAGGCTGGAGGGCACCATCTTGAACGCGTGCTCCGGCGCCGAGTACTCCAGTTCCTGCACGTCGGCCGGGATGATGAGCGCTGCGGGGGCCCGCTCGGTCAGCGCCACCCGGATCGCCCGGTCGAGGACGTTGGGCAGCTGCTCGGGCACCGTCACCATCTGCACGTACTCGCTGGCGACGTCCTTGTACAGGCTCAGCAGGTCGACTTCCTGCTGGTAGGAGCCGCCCATGGCCGAGCGGTTGGTCTGGCCCACGATGGCCACCACCGGCACGTGGTCCAGCTTGGCGTCGTAGAGCCCGTTCAGCAGGTGCACCGCGCCCGGGCCCGATGTCGCGGCGCACACGCCGACCCGGCCGGTGAACTTCGCGTACCCGACGGCCTCGAACGCGGCCATCTCCTCGTGCCGCGCCTGAACGAACTTCGGCTGGTTGCCGGCCCGTCCCCAGGCTGCCAGCAGCCCGTTGATGCCGTCTCCGGGATAGCCGAAGACCAGCTCCACGTCCCAGGCGCGAAGCCGTTCCAGCAGGTAGTCAGATACTTTCGGTCCGGTCATTGGGGACTGTCCTCCTGTGCTCGCTCACTGTTGGCGCGCCTCCGGCGTTCGCCTCTGTTCCTCTAACCATCGTGATGCGATATAAACCGCAATAATCGTAGGACGATGTGATTGCCTGCCGCCGAAGGGGCGGGGTAAGCCGCCCGTGAGGCCGGCTGAACCCGCGCGCCAGCACTGATAACGGGCGCCCGTCCCTCCCGGCGCCGCAGCGATCTTCGGGCCAGGGAGTTTAGCCCCCGCAAGTGCGGTTAGAAGGATCGCATTACGACATGTCCCGTATGGCACCTGCCAGGAAACAACAGGAGGATGAGAACCGATGAGCGCTCCCACGCCGGGCCCGTCCATCGAGTCGGTTGAGGCCAGCGCGTTCACCATTCCGGCCGAACAGCCGGAGCAGGACGGCACCCTGAAATGGAGCAAGACCACGCTGCTGCTGGTCCAGGCCCGGGCCGGCGGCGCTACCGGCACCGGATACTCCTATACCCACCCAGCCGCCGCCGCAGTGGTCAACAGCCTGCTGGCCGGGGTCGTGCGGGGGCACGATCCGCTGGCCGCGGGCCGGGCGTGGGCTGCTATGGGGCGGGCGGTGCGCAACTTCGGGCAGACGGGCCTGGTGTCGACGGCCATCTCCGCCGTCGACATCGCGCTGTGGGATCTCAAGGCCCGGCTGCTCAGCCGTCCCCTGGTCGACGTCCTGGACGCGGTGCACGACGCGGTGCCCGTCTACGGCAGCGGCGGCTTCTGCAACTACACCGACCGGCAGCTCGCCGAGCAGCTCGCGGGCTGGGTGCAGGCGGGGATACCGCGGGTGAAGATGAAGACCGGGGCCGATCCAGGTCGTGACCGCCAGCGGCTGCGGGCGGCCCGCGATGCGGTCGGCGACGGTACCGAGCTGTTCGTCGACGCGAACGGGGCGTTCACCCGGGCCGACGCGGTGGACTGGGCCGGCCGCTACGCCGAGTTCGGGGTGCGCTGGTATGAGGAGCCGGTCAGCTCCGACGACCTGGCCGGGCTGCGGCTGGTCCGGGACCGCGCCCCCGGCGGCATGAGCGTGGCGGCCGGTGAGTACGGCTGGAACCTGCCCTACTTCCAGCGCATGCTCGACGCCGGGGCCGTCGACTGCCTGCAGGCCGACGTGACCCGCTGCGGCGGCATCTCCGGGTTCCTGCGGGCGGCCGCGCTGTGCGATGCCCGCTCGGCGGACCTGTCGGCGCACTGCGCTCCGCAGCTGAGCGCGCACGCCTGCACGGCCGTGTGGCACCTGCGGCACCTGGAGTACTTCCACGACCACAACCGCATCGAGCACCTGGCCTTCGACGGCTGCCTGGAACCCGAGGCCGGCGGGGTGCTGCGACCGGACCGGACCAGGCCCGGCCACGGCCTGGAGGTCCGCTGGCCCGACCTGGAGAAGTGGCGCGTGCAGTGACCCACCCGTGTCTACCCCGAATCTCGATCATGAAGGAAAGACGATGACGCTTTTGCCTGGTCTGTCGCGCCGCACGGTGCCGAGCAAGGAAAACCCCGCCGTCCCCGGCGGCATGGACGGTACCTGCGAGATCGACGTCGCCGGCCTCGAACGCGCGCTGCGCGCGGAGACGGACGCCGAGGTCGGCTTCGACGCCGGCTGGCTGGCCATGTACGCCAGCGACGCGTCGAACTTCCGCCAGGTCCCGGTCGGCGTCGTCGTGCCGCGCAGCCTGGCGGACGTGGTGGCCGCCCACCGGGTCTGCGCGCGCTTCGGGGCCCCGGTCGTCAACCGCGGCGGCGGCACCAGCCTGTCCGGCGAGACCGTGAACTACGCCGTGGTCATCGACAGCTCTAAGTACCTCACCGCGATCGGCGAGCTCGACGTGGGTGCCAGGACCGTGACGTGCCAGCCGGGCGTGATCAACGAGCAGCTCAACCGGCACACAGGGTCTTCCGGGCTGGTGTTCGGCCCCGACCCGTCCTCACACTCGCGGTGCACGATCGGCGGCAACCTGGGCAACAACTCGTGCGGCGTGCACTCGGTCCAGGCCCAGCTGTACGGTCCCGGGCCGCGCACGTCGGACAACGTCGACGCGCTGGAGGTCGTCACCTACGATGGCGAGCGGTTCTGGGTCGGCACCGGCGAGGAGTCGCAGCTGGAGGAGATCATCGCGGCCGGCGGCCGCAAGGGCCAGATCTACCGGCAGCTGCGCGAGCTCCGCGACCGCTACCTGGCCGAAATCCGCACCGGCTACCCGCCGGTGACCGACCTGCCCCGCCGGGTTTCCGGCTTCAACCTCGACGAGCTGCTGCCGGAAAAGGGTTTCAACGTCGCCCGGGCCCTGGTCGGCACCGAGAGCACGTGCGTCACCGTGCTGCAGGCCCGGCTCAAGCTCTGCCCCGGGCTGTTCGACCGCACGCTGGTCACCGTCGCCTACGACACGGCCGGCGACGCCGGCGACGACGTCACCCCCATCATGGACCGGTTCCGCCCGATCGGCCTGGAAGGCATCGACCGGCGCCTGATCGACGACCAGCAGGAACTCGGTATGAACGCCGCCGACCTCACCGAGCTGCCCCGCCACGACTCGGCCGGCGCGTGGCTGCTGGTCCAGTTCGGCACCGACTCCGCCGACGAGACGGCCCGTCAGGCGGACGAATTCGTCCAGTGGCTCACCGGCGAGCGCGGCTACGACACCGACCGGGTCGTGGTGATGAAGAGCAAGCAGGACGGCGGGTCGAGTGAGGACCTGTGGGCGATCAGGGAAAGCGGGCTCGGCTCCACCGCGTTCCCGGCCGGCGGGAAGGACCACTGGCCCGGCTGGGAAGACTCGGCCGTCCCCCCGCCGAAGCTGGGTCCTTACCTGCGTGACCTGCAGGCGCTGTATGCGCGGTACGGCCTGGAGGGCGCGCTGTACGGCCACTTCGGGCAGGGCTGCGTGCATTCCCGGATCAGCTTCGACCTGCGCACCGCCGGCGGGCTGAGCAATTACCGCGCGTTCATGAACGAGGCCGCCGACCTGGTCGTCTCCTACGGTGGCTCGCTGTCCGGTGAGCACGGCGACGGTCAGCAGAAGGCCGAGCTGCTGGTCAAGCAGTACGGCGAGCCGCTGCTGGCCGCCATGCGCGAGTTCAAGCACATCTGGGACCCGACCTGGTCGATGAACCCGGGCAAGGTCATCGACGCCTACCGGATGGATCAGGACCTCAAGCTCGGCACCGGGTACAACCCGGCCCGCCCGCCGGTCAAGTTCAGCTACGCCCAAGACGGCGGCGACTTCGCGCACGCCGCCCTGCGCTGCGTCGGCGTCGGCAAGTGCCGGGTGCCGGAGGCGGACGCCACCATGTGCCCCAGCTACCGGGCTACCCGCGACGAGGAACACTCCACCCGGGGCCGGGCCCGGCTGCTGTTCGAGATGCTGCGCGGCGAGACGATCACCGACGGCTGGCAGTCCCGTGAGGTCTTCGACGCCCTGGACCTGTGCCTGGCCTGCAAGGGCTGCACCAACGACTGCCCGGTCAACGTCGACATGCCTACCTACAAGGCCGAGTTCCTTTACCACCACTACGACTCCGCCCGGCGCTGGCGGCCCCGCTACGCCTATGCCTTCGGCTTCATCGACCGCTGGGCGGCGCTGGCCAGCCGGGTACCCGAACTGGTCAACCTGGCCACGCAGACCCCCGGCCTGGCCCGGCTGGCCAAGTTCGCGGCCGGTATCGACCAGCACCGCTCCATGCCGACGTTCGCGCCGATGACGCTGCAGCAGTGGTTCACCCGGCGCGGCGGCACCCGCAACCCGCAGGGCAAGCCGGTCGTGCTGTTCCCTGACACGTTCAACAACCACCTGCACACCGACGTCGGCGTGGCCTGCGTCGAAGCCCTGGAGGACGCCGGCTGGCAGGTGATCATGCCCGGCGGGCATGTCTGCTGCGGCCGTCCGCTCTACGATTACGGCTTCCTCGACCAGGCCGAGGAGTACCTGCGCCGGGTCCTCACCCGGCTGCGCGAGCCCATCCGGGCCGGCATCCCGGTCGTCGGCATGGAACCGTCCTGCCTGGCGGTGTTCAAGGACGAGCTGACCAAGATCCTGCCGCACGACGACGATGCCGCCCGGCTGGCGGGCAACGTTTACCATTTCGGCGAGTTCTTCCGCGCCTTCGGCATCACCCCGCCGCGCTTCGCCGCCGGGCAGCATGCCCAGGCGGTGCTGTGGGGACACTGCCACCACCGGGCCACCGGCGGGGTGGACAGTGAGCAGCAGGTGCTCGAGCAGATGGGAGTGCGCACCGAGTCCGTAACCGGCGGCTGCTGCGGGCTCGCCGGGTCGTGGGGCTTCGAGGACGGCAAGTGGCAGATCTCGCTCGACTGCGGCGAGCAGGCGTTCCTGCCCGCCGCCCGCTCCGCCAGCCCAGACGCGGCGGTCGTGGCCAACGGGTTCTCCTGCCAGACCCAGCTCGAGCAGGCCCCCAGCACCAGCCGGGAAGCCATGCACCTGTCGCAGGTGATGGCGCTGGCCCGGCAGGGCAAGGGCACCGACGCGGGCCGCCGGGGCGCGGGCCACCGCCCGGCGCCTCCGCTCAGCACCCGGCTGGCCCGCACCGGGCCGGCTGTGCTGGCCGCGCTCGCGGCGGCGGCCGTGCCGGCGGCGCTGCTGGCCCGCCGCCGCTCCCGGTGACCGGCCCGCACGGCGACCTGGCGGACCTCATAGATCAGGAGAAGTGAAATGCTGGCGGCCGGAACGCTGTTCTTGCTCGGCGCCGGGCTGACCGCTGCGGGCGTGCTGTGGCCGGGCCTGTACGACATCGGCATCCTGGTGCTGATCGTGGCCGCGATCGGCGTCGTGGTGCGGGCCGGCGACCGGGCGCGGGTCCTGCTGGCTGGCCGGGCGGTCGGCGACCAGGACGAATCGGCCTCCTCGCTGGGGGCAGACGGCGGTGAGTTGCCGTGACCGGGCATGTGCTGGCCGTCTCGCTGATCCCGGCCCGCTCCCAGATGGGCGCGACGCTCGGGTTCCATATCATCTTCGCCTGCTTCGGCATCGCTATGCCGGCTGTGGTGCTGGTCGCGCACTGGCGCGGGCTGCGGCGCCGGGATGCGGTCAGCTTGCTGCTGGCCCGCCGCTGGTCCAAGGTGATGGCGGTGCTCTTCGCGGTGGGCGCCGTTTCCGGCACCGTGCTGTCCTACGAGCTCGGGCTGCTGTGGCCCAAGCTGATGGGCATTTACGGTCCCGCGTTCGGCATCCCGTTCAGCGCCGAGGCGATCTGGTTCTTCGTCGAGGCCATCTTCACCGCCATCTACCTGTACGGCTGGCGGCGGCTGCCGGCCTGGCTGCACTGGTGGACCGGTGTGCCCCTGGTGATCTCCGGCATCCTTGGCGCCTTCTCCGTGGTCGCCGCGAACTCCTGGATGAACCAGCCGTCCGGTTTTACCCTGGACCACGGCCGGATCACCCACGTCGACCCCTGGGCGGTGATCTTCAACAAGGCCACCCCATACGAGGTACCGCACATGATCCTCGCCGCCTACATGGTCACCGGATTCACCATCGCGGGTGTCTATGCGGTGGGCTTCCTGCGCGGGCGCCGCGACCGCTACCACCGCCTCGGCTTCACCTACCCGTTCGCTACCGCCGCAGTCTGCGCGCCCATCCAGGTCGTCTTCGGTGACTTCGTCGCCCGCGCCGTCGAAGCGCAGCAGCCGCTGAAGTTCGCCGCCATGGAACTGGTCGCCCGGACCCACGCAGGCGTCACCGAATGGATCGGCGGAATCTACTGGCAGGGCAAGGTCTACTTCGGCATCGGCATTCCCGACTTCGACTCCCTGCTCGTCGGATACTCACCGCACCAGAAGGTCATCGGCTGGGATTCCGCGCCGCCCAGCCTGCGCGCCCCGCTGCCCGACCTGATCCACCTCAGCTTCGATCTCATGGTCGGGCTGGGCATGCTGCTGCTCGTGCTGTCGGCCTGGCAGGCCTGGTTCGCTCTGTTCCGGCGCCGGCTGCTGATGACGCGCTGGTTCCTGCTCCCGGCCGCGGTCGCCGGGCTGGCCGCGATCGTGGCTATGGAAGCCGGCTGGATCGTGACCGAGGTCGGCCGCCAGCCCTGGGTCGTCTACGGCTACCTGCTCACCAAGGACGCGGTCACCCCGTCCGCCGGCGTCCCGGTCACGCTCGCCGTCGTGCTCTGCCTTTACGCGGTCCTCACCGCCGTCGTGATCGGTGTGCCGTGGATGATGGGACGCCGATGGCGCCGTGAGGATCCCGCCCGCGACGGCCAGGACCTCGCCTCCGGCCCGCCCCCCGAAATGGCCGAAACCCCGGAGCTGCGGTGATGGCCGCCGGAACCCCGTCGTGGGAGGCCATCACGGTCGCCATCGCGCTGGTCGCCGCGATGGCCGCCTACGCCCTGTTCGCCGGGGCCGACTTCGGCGGCGGCATCTGGGACCTGCTGGCTGGCTCGTCAGCACGCGGCCAGCGCGCCCGCGACGCCATCGACGCCTCCGTCACCCCGGTCTGGGAAGGCAACCAGGTCTGGATCGTGCTCGGCCTCGTCCTGCTCTGGACCGGGTTCCCGAGTGCGTTCGCCGCGATCAGCATTACCTTGTTCGTCCCGCTGGCCGCCTCGGCGCTGGGCATCGTGCTGCGCGGGGTCGGCTTCGCCTTCCGGCACGAAGCTGTCCGCCCCGCCAGCAAGCGGCTCACCGGCGCCCTGTTCGCCTCCTCCTCGCTGCTCGCCCCGTTCTTCCTCGGCACCGCCGTCGGTGCCGTCACCACCGGCGGTATCCCCGTGCCCAGCCCCGGCCTCAGCACCGCCGCCTGGACCACGCCGACCGCGCTGGTCACGGGGGCCCTGTTCGTGGCCGCCTGCGCGTTTATCGGTGCCGTCTACCTGGTCGGTGACGCCAGCCGCCGCGGGCACGACGACCTCGTGCCCTACTTTGGGCGCCGCGCCACCATCACCGGTGCAGCGGCCGGCATCCTCGCGGCGGTCAATCTCGCGCGTTTGCGTGGCAGCGCCCCCTATGTCTTCGGGCGTCTGACCGGAGTGGCCCTGCCGCTGGTCGTCATCTCTGTGCTGGCCGGGGGAGCCGCTGTCACGCTGATCTTGCTGCGGCGGCAGTGGCTGCTGCGGGTCTCCGGCGCGCTGTCTGTCGCCGCCGTCCTGGCCGCCTGGGGGCTGGCCCAGTACCCGTACCTGTTCCCCACTAACCTCAGCGTAGCGGCCGCGGCCGCGCCCAGCGCCAGCCTGCTGGCCGAGATCGTTGTCATCGGCATGGCCGCCGTCCTCGTCGTACCTTCCTTCGCCTTCCTGTACTGGCTGCAGCAGCACGGCCGCCTCGAACACGACTCTGCCTCGGTCCAGCTCCGGCACGCCGCTCGCGTCCAAGACCGGCCCGCGGAGCCGGCCGCTGGAGCCCGGCCCCCGCGGCTGCTGAGCGCCGTGATCGTCGTGATAGCCGTCATCAGCGCAGTGCGCGAGCGCCGTGGACGGCACCGGGCCCCCGGCTGACCGCAACGGCCGAGCTCACCGGCCTGAGTCCAGCTCGCGGATAGGGCTTGCCACCTGCCCGGAATCTGAGGCGAGTCGCACCGGTAACGCCCGGAAACCAGCCGGGGTGGTCTCCGCAGACCGCCTCCTGCTCGGGTGCCCCCGGGTGCTGGTCAACGAGTAATACATCCCGGCACCATTGCATGGACCAGGAAGACCCCGGATGCGGCCCGGCAAAGTCTCTCACCGGCCGCCAGCTATGCGGCCTCGGACCCTATGTCCAGGCCTTAAGGTCTCCGCCCCCTTCCACCCGCCGCTGGGGGCGAACTGCCCACCGCTATGGCGGGCCGAATCCGTCCTACGTAGTTGGCCGGCGCGCCGTCACCGGGCATCTGCTCAGGCGTAGCTGTATCGTCGCCCGCCCCGTCAGGGGATTGGGCAGGCCGGAGCCGGCCGCTGAGCGGTCAGGTGACCAAACGGCGGGCACCCCACCAGCTCGCTGTAGCTGGCTGTCTGCCCGGTTTTAGAAGAAAGACAGGATAAACCCGGTCAGCACCTCCACCAGGAGGATCCCCAGAATTACAAGTGGAACAATGACGACAGCAATAACTATCGCAAGGAAAGTCTCCATCGTGCCCCTATCGTGATTCGTCCATCTGCCTGAGCCCCCCTTTGCTTGTTCAGCTCGCCTGGACCGCGGTGGGGCCGGGTTACCCGGGCATCCCGTGCGGCCGGTGCAGCGCGCCGGTGCTCTCCCGGCTGCGGCCGGTCACGTGAGCAGCTCCTCATGGCCCGGGGCACGGGTCTTCAGAGGCCAGCCGGCCGAACATGCTCGCCAGCTCGGCGTCAGCGCGCAGCTCCCCGGTCAGGACAGCGAGCTGCCGCTGCTGGCAGCGGGAAAGACCCATCCGTACCCCAAGGCCCCTGACCAGCCCCCGCGGACGGTGACGGCGGCCGTGGCGGCTGGCGTCGGCCCGCTCCCGGACACGGATACTCTCCCGCGTCGGCATCCTTTCGCCCGCGTTCAGCCGGGCGAACGTGGCCAGCTCCGGCGCCGCCGCCGCGGCGAGCCCCTCCTCGATGCTGTCCAGGGTCTGCCGGTCATCGGCGCTGATCATCATCGCCGGCTCCAGCCGTGCCCGGCCGCGATCCGGGGCTGCGTGACGAGCAAGGCTGTGGCAGCGGAGCCTCCGGCACCATTTATCGCGATATTTTGTCATTCCGACAGCTGTTTCGCTGTCAGAGATAAATCCCCACTGTTGGGCCGAGACAGTCAGCACTGACTCAGGCCTCCCCTGGATGGACACGATCAGACGCCGACGGCCTTGCACCCGGCTGGAGCGCCCTGGTCGCTGAGCGCCGGAGCGCAGCCAGCGGCCGGCGCTCTTCCTCAGTCAGGCCGCCCCAGATACCGTGCTGCTGCCCGGCAGCGAGGGCATAGTCCAGGCATTGGGGGCAGACTGGGCAGCGCCCGCACACCACTTTGGCCCGCGCCGTATCGAGCTGTGACCGGCCTTTCGCAGAAATCGGAAAGAAGAGGTTAGCCTCAGCTGACCGGCAGGCGGCATGCTGCCACCAGGTTCCGTACGCCACGAATTCTCACCTCTTGCTCCTGCAACTGGCGAGTGGGTCCTGGGAGCCGGAGGGCGGATGGCTGTCTCGGCCAAGCCGTCACCGCGTCCATGCGTACGCACTACCCCGCGCTGAACCATTTACGTCGTAAAGCGACGTAAAAATCAGCGTTCGGCGGATCCCGGCCAGCATCGCCCTCGATCCAGGACCCTGCCGATCTGCTTTTACCGGAGCGGACCGGACGCCAGAAAAGCAACAACGAATGCGATGAACTCAGAATGAGGTGGTTCACTGGCTCTGGGTTGTGCGGCAGTTCCAGAGCATCGGGCGCTACCGCCCCTGCCAGCTTCAGAAGGGTGCGGGACGATGCGGCTGCCAGCGGCGGATCACGCGGCGGTCCGGCTCAGCGATACTGCAGGCACCACGCGGGCTGCATGGTCATCCGCAACTCCTGGGCGAGGATGTCGATTCAAATAGGATTGCCTGCCTGCTGTCGTGTCGTATAACGACACTTGTTGGGTTTGTCGACTGCCCCGGATCCCTCGGCGGTGCGGTTCCGGCCTAACTCCGGCGCCGCCGGAACCTGTACCAGATCCGGAGCGGAAGCAGCCCGAGCAATGGTGCCCGGCGGCCCAGGTCGTCTCGGTCCTCCCGGTCAAAAGCTTCGGCGTGCCGGCGGGCGGCGGCCGCTGAGGGATAGTCTTTGGCCCCGCCTGCCCCGCATCCGCGCTGGCACTGCCAGCTCATGATCGTGCCCGCGGCCCGGAAGCGGTAGCGGTGGCCCAGGATGCGGCAGGCCAGGGCCATCACGTTAGCTCCCGTCCGTCTGGGCTGGCTGCTCCTGCTCGCCGCCGGGTTGCGTCTGCCGTGGGTGGCCGGTTAGCGCGAAAGTCGAGCGTGCCACGCGGGCGACCTGGCCCGCTTCAATCGCCTCACGTAGGGCGGCGCCGAATACGCCGGGTCCCCAGTAGCGCGAGCCGACCATCTGGGCCAGGGCTTGCCGTTCGGTGGGGCCATGCTCGTCCAGTGCTCGTTTGATGGCCTGCACCTCGTTATCGAGCGTCCGCGGGCTGTCGGGCGCGGTCACGGCCCAGCCGCGAGACGCGGAGATGCTGCCGGGACCAAGGCGGTACCGGTGCAGGCCCGCGCGCTCACGCTCATGGCGACGCTCGGCGCGGGCGCGGGCGCGGTCCTCGGCGGCCTGCCGTGCGGCCGCCTCGTGCCGACGCTGACCGGCTTCCTGCGCGGCAGCCTCGTCGCGGCGTTCCTCGCGGGCCTCGGCGCGGTGCTCTGCTGCCTCGAGCAGCTCGGCTGCAGCCTGGGCTCGTTCCCCGAGCATCTGCGCCGAGGCTGCCGCCTCTTCTGCGCCGTCGGCGTCGTGCTTACTCTCGGCCTCGCGCATCCGGGCGCGCTGGGCGTGCATCGCCGCCCAGGCATCGTGCATGTCGGCGCGGGCCTCCTGGATCGCCGGCTTGCCGCCCGGGGCAGCGGCTGCGGCGGCCCGGGCTTGCTCGGCCAGCCCGCGCTGCTCCCGGGACCGGGCCCGCTCCGACGCGGCTTCCGCCAGCGAGCGGTGCCGGCCGGCGGCCAGTCCCTGGCCAGATGCCAGGGCCTCGGCCTCCTGGTCCCAGGCGCGGGCCCGCTCCTCTGCGGCCCTGGCCCGTTCCCTGGCGGCCAGCGCCAGGTGACCGTCTTTCTCGCCCTCGCCCTCGGCCTTTTCATCGGCGGCGGTGGCCCGCTCCTCATCAGCCCGGGCGGTTACCTCGGCGAAGTCGGCCAGCAGGCGCTCGATGCTGGCCCGCTCCTCGGCCCCGCCGTCTCCTTGGCCGGCCTCGGCGAGCTGCTCGTGCGCGGTCGCGCGATGCTCGGCGGCCCGGGTGCGCTCCTGCGCGGCCAGCTCCCGGAAATGCCGCGCGGCGGTGCGCTGCAGGCCCGGCTGGGGCTGCACCCCGGCTGCGCCTGACCCGTTCCCCTCCCGGGGATGCTGACCGGACCCGGCATCGGCCGCCTCGGGGCCGGCGGCCGTCAGGGGCCTGGCGACGTCCTCCAGCTGCTGCCCGGCGGCCCGGACCCCGAACAGCAGCTCGGCTACCCCGCCGATGGCCATGACGGCCGCGCCGATCAGGAACCCGATCGCCACCTCGCTCTTGGCGCCGCTGGAGATCAGGGAGCCGAACAGCAGCGGGCCGCTGATCCCGCCGGCGGCGGTGCCGATGGCGTAGAAGAACGCGATCGCCAGCGCCCTGGTCTCCATCGGGAAGATCTCCGAGGCGGTCAGGTAGGCGGCGCTGGCCCCGGCCGAGGCCAGGAAGAACACCGCCACCACCACGATGATGAACGTCACGCTAGTCAGGCTGCCCGTGACGAACAGCCCGGCCAGCACGACGCCCAGCAGCGCCGAGCCCAGGTAGGTCGCGCTGATCATCGGCTTGCGGCCGACAGTGTCGAACAGGCGGCCCAAGACCAGCGGCCCGGCCAGGTTCCCCGCGGCGTAGATGATGATGAAGACCGGGACGACAGACGAGCTGACCTTGTAGAAACCGGTCATCAGCGTGCCCAGGTTGAAGGTGATGCCGTTGTAGAGGAACGCCTGGCCGGTGAACAGCGCCAGGCACAAGATAGCCCGCTTCGGGTACAGCTTGTACGCCACCCGGGCGATCTCCCGGAACGGGATCGTCGTGCGCTGCCTGACCGTGATGCTCTTGTCCGCCTCCGCCAGGTCCTGGCCGGTGTCGGCGCGGACCTCCTCCTCGACCCCGGCCACGATGGCCTCGGCCTCGTCCTCGCGGCCGTGGATGAATAGCCAGCGAGGGCTCTCGGGCACCTTGCGGCGCACGAACATCACCGATAGCCCGATCACCGCTCCCACCCCGAAGGCCAGCCGCCAGCCCAGGTCGACAGGAAAGACTGAGCTCAGGAAGAACAGGGCGGCCGCCGAGCCGAGGATCGAGCCGAGCCAGTACGACCCGTTGATCATCAGATCGACACGTCCCCTGGCCCGGGCCGGGATCAGCTCGTCGATAGCCGAGTTGATCGCCGAATACTCCCCCCCGATCCCGGCCCCGGTCAGGAACCGTGCCGTGAACAAGAACCACGGCGCGAACGAGAAGGCGGTGGCCACAGTGGACACTATGTACAGGCCCAGGGTGATCAAGAACAGCTTCTTGCGCCCGAAACGGTCACACAGCTGGCCGAAGAACAGTGCTCCCAGGCACGCCCCGGTGATGTAGAGCGCGCCGGCGAGCCCGACCCCGCTCACGCTCAGGCCCAGGCCCGCACCGTGCTCGGTGAGCCGGGACCCGACCGAGGCCACCATGGTGACCTCGAGGCCGTCCAGGACCCAGGCGGTACCCAGCCCGAAGACGATCCGCCAGTGGAAGCCGGACCACGGCAGCCGGTCCAGGCGAGACGGGATCCTCGTCTCGATCGTGCCGGTCTGGACGCTCGTCATCGCAGATCACCGTCCCGCCGCGCGGATCGCACCACAACGCTGGAATCTGGCATGCGCGGTCACCTTCCCCATCCGTCCTGGCCTTTCTGCCGCGCCGGGCCGAAGGGCGTCTCAGCACCGTGCCCACGTGGGCGCGGATTCTGGCCTGTGGCGTGGCCTGCTGCCGTGGCCGGCCGGCGCCCGCCCGCCGGTTCCGGCGCCTGGGCAGCCGGCCGCCGGACGAAGAGCATCAGCGCGGCTGAGGCGAACAGGGCCGCCGCCATGAAAATGAAGGCGGCACCCGATGTGGTCCCGCCGCCCAGCGCCCCGACCACGTAGGCTCCGGCGAAGCCGCCGAGGGCCCCGAACGCGTTGATCGCGCCCATGGCCGGTCCGGCCACGCTGACCGGCAGGAGCTCCGGCACGAGCGCGAAGTACGGGCCGTATGGCGCGTACATCGCCCCCGCGGCGATGATCAGCAGCGCATAGGACAGCCCGAAGTTGCCCCGGCCGACCGCGTAAGACGCGTAGAACGCCCCGGTGGCCACGAGCAGGAACGGCCACACAAACAGCCGCCGCCGTCCAGTCCGGTCGGATATCCAGGAGACCGCGAGCATGAGGATGACGGCCAGCGCGTAGGGCCCCGCCGACAGCACCCCGGTAGTTCCGATGCCCTGGCCCGAGCCCGCCTTGATGATGGTGGGCAACCAGAAAACGAATCCGTAGACGCCGATGCTCCACAACGCGTACTGGACCGCGAGGATCACCACGTTGCGGGAGGTGAGGGCCTCCCGGTAGCCGGCTACCTCCGGCAGCTCCGTCTGTTCGCCGGCCAGCCTGGCCTCGATGGCATTCCGCTCTGCCGGCTTCAGCCAGCTGGCGTCGCGTGGCCGGTCCGCGGCCAGGGCCCGGAAGATGAAGGCCCAGGCGATGGCCGGCAGTCCCTCGATGATGAACATCCACCGGTAGCTGGTCGCCGCGATAATGTAACCGGAGAGGACCGACATCCACAGCAGGGTTACCGGGTTGCCCAGGATCAGGAAGGTGTCGGCGCGGCCGCGCTCGGCGTCGCTGAACCAGTGGGTCAGGAAGATCAGCATGGCCGGGATGGCCGCAGCCTCCACCACGCCCAGCAAGAAGCGGTCGGCCAGCAGGAGCCAGTACCAGGGAATGAGGCCCTGGGCGGCGGCGAAGATCCCCCAGCAGATCAGCGACCAGAACATCAATGTCCGCACGCTGCGCCGCTCGGCGAACCCGGCCGACGGGACCTGGAAGATGAAGTAGCCGAGGAAGAACAGCCCGCCCAGCAGGCCAGCCTGCCCCGAGGTGATGTGCAGCGTGTGCACCAGGCCGCCGGCCGCGCCCAGTGAGTAGTTGGACCGGTCCACGTAGGCAAAGCTGTACGTCACGAACGCGAGCGGGATCAGCCGCCGCCAGCGCGCCGAGGCCAGGACGGCCGGGGCTGCCGCGCCACCATCTAGATGACCGTGACCTTCGCTCACCGTCTGCCTCCCATCATCCGCTCAGCGGCCGCACTTCCGGATTTATATCGCCCTACGATATTTTTTACGAAGCGTCAGATGCCCATCGCGACGCGGCCGAAACATGAACCGGCACCCATAAACCGGCGCCGGGCCGGAACCAGGCTCCCGGCAGAGCTCAGTCCCGGCTCGGGCTCCGTCAGCCGGAATCGTGCATGCCGCCGGTGAACCGGCGGTCGCCGTTTTTCATCGGGCTGACCGGAGCCGCCGGTGTCGCTGTCACCGTCGGCCTCGCCGAGCTCGTCATCAAGGCGGGATCGGTGCTGATCCTGATCGGGATGGCCTTCTTCGTGACCGCGGGGCCTCGAGCCCGTCGTCAGCTGGCTCACCCGGCACCACGTGCCCCGGTGGGCGGGTGTGGTCATCGTCATCGTGGGCATGCTCGGGATCGCCGCGCTCTTCCTCACCCTCGCCATCCCGCGCCTCACGGCCGAGGCGACCACCCTGGCGCACGCCCTGCCCACCTACCTGCACAGGCTGCAGAACCACAATTCGGAGCTGGGCCGGCTCAACGCGAAATACGGGATACAACAGCGCCTCGAGAAGCTGGTGTCTGGTCACGGCACCTCCCTGGTGGGCGAGGTCCTCGCCGCCGGGAAGCTGGTGCTCAGCACGGTCTCCTCCGCGCTCGTCGTGGCCGGCTGCCGCAGATCAAGCTGTTCGCCTACCGGCTCGTACCGGGTTCCCGGCGCCCCCGGGCGATCCTGATCGGCGACGAGATCCTGGGCCGGCTCGGCGGCTACGTCCTGGGCAACGTCCTGACCTCGGCCATCATCGGCGTCGGCACTGGTCTGTGGATGGTCGGGCCGTCCGCTACCGCGACGTTCTTCGTCGTAGTGCTGACCTTGACCACGGGCGCGCTGGATGCGGTGTCGTATCTGCGGCTGGGAAAGGTCTTCAGCAGTGTCATCACCGGAAACCTCGCACTGCTCGGCGTGGCCGCGGGCCAGCACGACGCCATGCTGGCGCTGAACGCAGGCCTGGCGCTAGCAGGCTACGCGTGCGGTGTCATGGTCGGCGGGACTCTGGCCGGGACGCCGAAGCGAGGCCAGCCAGCCTGGCCGGTACGGTCACTGTCACCCTCGCCGTCGAGTGGTGCGTGCTCGCCGCGTTCAGCGGCGAATGGCTCGCCGCCGGCGGTCATCCGGCCGGAGCTAGCCGTCTGGTTCTCCTGCCGCTCGGCGCGGCCGCCATGGGCATGCAGAGCACCGCGGTGCGGCGTCTGGGCCCAGATATCCACCACCTACCTGACCAGCACCCTGACCGGCATCCTCACCGCGCTGGGTCCCCGCCGCCATCCTCGTCCCGATAACCGTTGTTCTGGTCGGCTCAGCCAGCCCAGCCCGGCCCGACTTATCAGCCCTATTCGGCCGGCCGCATGCATACGGTCTGTTCGGAAGAAATCCGTTCGGAAGAAAATCCTGGTCCCGAACGATCCTTGGCTCACCGCCTGCTGAGCACATCACCCCCGTGCGGGCCGAACGGCCGGCGGTTACCGCCCAGCGGCTACCTTCACGCGCGCCTCGTGGCGGGCCTGCGCGGGCACCTTCTCATGCTGCGATCCGGGCGCATCCCCGTGCTCGTCGGTGAGCCCGCCACTATCGAGGTCGCGCTCGGCATCCAGCCAAGTCCGGTTGTGCAGGACCGACGTCGCCGACGGGCCGCCACCGGCCGCGCCGGGGCCGTGCTTCCACGCCGGGTGGTAAGCCGCCCAGACCACCACCGCGATCAGCAAAGCCAGCGAGATCATGGAGACGATGGGGATGATGATCGGGTCATACCAAGCTCCCACCATGGCGGAAACCTCCTCCCGGCCGCACCATCCGGGCGGCGGGGACCGGGCGCGGTCAGCGTGCCGCGGTCGAGGCAAGTCCGAGGAACGGCCATCAGATTTACATCGTTATACGACATAATAAGCCGTGCCTCTCGCCCGGCAAAACCGGCGACCCGAACGTGCCTCTACCGCACAGTACTGCGTGGATGCGGACGGTAGCGGGCATCGCGGCCTGCTTGCCGCCGGACGGGTCGCTGATGTCCGGGATGCGCCTGGTGCCGCGCGCCGGACTGGCGTCGACCGCACGGCGGGCAGCGGTAAGACCAGCACCCACGCGCTCATCATGGAGCTGACCGAGGACGAGTGCCGGGCCCCGCTTCTCATCCTCGTTAGGTCTGCGGATGCCATTCATTGACGCCCGGCGGGCCTTCCTGCCAGGGCGGGTGGTCCCGGTCGTCACGAATGTCGTATACGTAGCCGTCCATCAGCAGCCCCGGACCGGCGCGCCGCCGGGGACAGCAGGGCAGGGCCGCCGCGGTCGGGGCCGTGCACCCACGCGGGCACGGCAGGTTCAGGATCGGTGCCCCGGGAGTGGAGATGACCTGCCGTTTTGCAGGCAACACAAAGCCAACACAACTCCGGGCTCTCGGGGAAGATCAACACGGGAATAACACGGACAAAACGGTACTGCCCGGCACCCGGCGGCACGCCTGCTAAAATTGGCTGTGTTAGCCCATGGAATCCCTCATGCAGGTCAAACGGGCTGGCAACACCCCAGGCATCCGTAATCCGCGGCTATAACAGGCCTTCTGTTAACCGGCAGGTTATAGGTTCGAGTCCTATCGCGGGAGCCCAATCCGTCATCCCTCTCTTCCTGCATAAACGCAGGAAGAGAGGGATGTCTCATGGCGCAGTCAGCGCCCTCGCGGACCAAAAAACCCACAAAAAATCCCCAACCAGCCCCGGCCGGGGCCTCCCGCCCTGCCCGGGCGAGGGCCGGCCGCGCAGCACGCAGCCCCGCCTTCGCGAGCGGAGCCGGGCGCCCGGCCACCCGCGGCGACGGGCACCCGGTGATCGAGCTGGGGTACAGCATCACGGTCTACCCCGCGCGGGAAGGCCAGGACCGGTGGCGCGCGGTCTGGTACGAGAACGGCAGCCGGCGGCAGTGCGAGGCGGTGTCCGGGGAGCGGCTAGCCGCCAGGCTGGACAAGGTTACCGAACGGCTGGCCGCCGACGCGCCGAATATGGAGCGAGCCGGTGCCGACCTGATCGCTTACTACCTGGACCCCGACCGGCTGCCCGCCGATCAGCGGTGGTCCCGCAAGCACGCGCACACCCAGCGCAGGCTGTGCGAGCGGTTGGCTGTCCCGGTGATCGGCGGCGTGCCGTGCCAGAACATCAAGATGTGGCACATGCAGCAGGTCGTCAACGCCGCGCCCACCGCCCAGGAGGGCGCGCGGGTACACGGGATGATCTCGACCCTGGTGGGTGCGGGCATCGAGGGCGGGTACGTGGCCAACGCGCGGCTGGCGAAGGTGCACTGGCGGGCCGGAGACCGCCCATCGCCGCCGCCGCGGGTGAGCGTGGCCGGGGAGTCGGCGCTGTGGGTTGATCCCGCCGAGATCCCGTCCGCCGACGACGTGGAGCGGCTCGGGAAGGCGCTGGCCGCCGGGTGTCACGGCGAGCGGGACCAGCTGATGGCCAACACCGCGGCCTACAGCGGGCTGCGGTGGGGCGAGATCGCCGCCCTCACCGTGCCCCAGGTGGACCCGGCCGCCCGCGTCATTAGCGTGGACCGCAAGGTGGTCGAGGTCGCCGGGCACCTGTACGTCGAGGCGCCGAAGAACCGCAAGCGACGGCAGACCATCTACCCCCGCACGACGCCGTCCGGCTACCCGCTGGCCGAGCGGCTCGCCGCCCGCATCGAGCAGGCACGCACGGAGCAGGGACTCGGCAGCAACCCGCTGGGGCTGGTCTTCCCGTCCCCGCACGGAAAGCACTGGCGGTCCTCCAACTTCAACCGCAACGTCCTCAAGCGCGCCTACCTGGAGATCGGCTGGCGTGACGCCGACGGCAACGGCGGCTGGACGTGGCACAGCCTGCGGCACGTCTTCTGCACCGCCGCCTTGTTCGCCTGGAAGCTCGACGTCACCGACGTGTCCCGGATGGCCGGCCACGCCAACTACCGCATCACGCTCGACATGTACGTCGGCAGCACCGCGGGCGTCCTCGACCGCGCCCGCACGGCCACCGAGTAACCACGCCCGGCACGATGAGGAGCCGGGCGGATGGCTCGAGGACCTTGTGACCTGCCCGGCTCCTCCTCGCCGATCTTCGGAGGAACAGACTCATGTCTCACACCGATCTCAACCGCCGCGACCGGGAACCGGAGGCAGAACGGTGACCGCGATCACGACAGCTGCGCCTGCCGAGACGGGACACCTGCCCGCTTCCGCGCGCGGCGTTGACCGCGCGATCCGCATCTCCACCGCCATCGCCGTGCTCGCCGTCGCGGGCGTGGCGGCGTACGAGTCGTACTGGCACGCCTACGCGGTCATCGGGGCGCACGGCGAGAGCGGCGTCACCGCCCGGCTGGAGCCGGCCACGATCGACGGCCTCGTCTACGCGTCCTCGATGGTCAACCTTTATGCCGCGCGGCACCGGCTCCCGGTTCCCGCCCTGGCCCGCTGGCTGCTCACGCTCGGCATCGTCGCCACTCTTGCCGCAAATATGGCCCAGGGCTGGTCCCACGGACCCGTCGGCGCGGTGGTCGCAGCCTGGCCCGCCGCCAGTCTCGTCGGGAGTTATGAGCTTTCTCAGCCGGTCGATGAGGTGTCGCGTGACGTTGCGCTGGCGCGACACGCGGCTGGTGGTGCGACAGATGTCCGTGCGTGTGGTGCTCATAGCTGGTAGTCGTCTGAGGGTTGCCTGGCACGACGATCGGGGGGATGAGGGTGCGGGCGTTCCCGGTGAGGCTGCCGTCTGGCGTGCGGTACTGGACGGTGCTCGATGATGACCTGGCCGTGGTCAGCGAGGCGGATGCGTTCTTGCGTCATGTCCGGTTCGGCCGTGATCAGTCAGAGTCCACGACCAGGGCGTATGCGGGCAGCATCGCGCTGTTCCTGCGGTGGTGCGCCCGGACCGGCCGGCACTGGCATGACGGCGTGGGGCAGTTCGGCTTGTTCATCACCTGGCTGCGGCATGCCGACCCGCAGGTCAGCGGTCTGGAGGTGGTGCCCGGGGCGGAGGTTCTGACAGGTCCGGGGCATGCACCGGCCCGCTCGGAGCGGCGCGTCAACGGCGTGCTGACGGCGGTGCGGGGGCTCGTGGTGCACGCCGTGGCGTCCGGGGCCGCGCCGGCCGGGCTGGTGCCGTTGCTGTATGAGGTCGCCGATCACCGGGACCTGCCCGAGGTGGCGCGCGGTGAGGACGGGCGGATGGCGTGGCGGCTGCGGGCCCGGCACCGGTTGCGGGAGCCGGAGCGGCGGGTGGACCGGGCCAGCGATGAGGAGACGCTCGGGCTGCTCCGGGGCTGCCGGTCGGCGCGGGACCGGCTGATCGTGCTGCTGATGGCCCGTGCGGGGCTGCGCCGGGGCGAGGTGTGCGGGCTGCGGCGCAGCGATGTCCACCTGCTGCCGGACGCGTCGGCGCTGGGCTGCCCGGTCACCGGCGCGCACCTGCACGTGATCCGCCGCGAGAACCCGAACGGGGCGTGGGCCAAGTCCCGGCGCCAGCGGGCGGTCCCGGCCGACTTCCTGGTGGTGCAGGCGTTCGACGCGTATGAGTTCGAGCGGATGGCCGTGCCGGAGGCGGCCGACAGCGACTTCGTGCTGGTGAACCTGGCCCGCGACCCGGTCGGCGCGCCGGTGCGCCCGGACGCGGTCAACGCGCTGATCGCAGCCGCCGGGCGGCGAGCCGGGCTGGCACGGGCTGTCTCGCCGCATCAGCTGCGGCACGCGTTCGGGTCGAACGTGGAAGGGCGCGGAGTTGCATCAGATGCAACATTCCGGGAAAAGCGTGAACACCCCGGACCTGGGCTGCAGCTGCGCCGACCTTCACTGCGAGCCAGCACGGTCCGCGAGCAAAGCGGCGATGACCTGCGATGCCGGCACCCGGTTGCATCAAACCAGACCATGTTTCAGCTACTTCTGTTGCATCCAGTGACCCGCATGATGCGGTAGATGCCACGAAAAGCGCAGCGACGAGGAGAGATACCACCGCCGCCCGCTCGTCAGGCTGAGGTATTCGGCAGGGTTGGTTAACCGCTCCCTACCAGTTCCGACGCGGGCGGCACGATCGATGAGATCCAGGACCTGCTCGGTCATATGTCAATGTCGTCCGCGCAGGTCTACCTGCATCCTGACCCGGCCCGGCTGCGCGCGGCCGTCCACCGGGTGCCCAGCCCCCGCGAGCTGCCGGGACCGGCACGGTGACCGCGCTGGCAGCCGCGGCGGCCCTGCCCGTGCCGGGCGGACCGGCGGC
>Ga0335074_10000209_pt1 | contig 91768 bp, 72 predicted proteins | sample Lox_Sample_23_FD_206715 | JGI IMG/M metagenome (GOLD analysis project Ga0335074, IMG submission 206715) | Soil microbial communities from Loxahatchee National Wildlife Refuge, Florida, United States - Lox_Sample_2.3 | ecosystem: Environmental > Terrestrial > Soil > Wetlands | place: USA... | reverse complement strand
GTGATGCTGGTCGAGATCCCGACGCGGGACGAGACGATGGACAATATCGTCGCGTTCTGGAATCCGGCGCAGAAGCCTCGCGCAGGCGAGGAGCTCACGTTCGGGTATCGACTCTACTGGTGCCGCTGCCCGCCGGTCGCCCCGAAGCTCGCAACGACGGGCGCCACGCGAACCGGGATCGGAGGGGTCGTGGGCCAGAAGCGCACGCACTTCTCCTGGCGCTTCGTGGTGGACTTCTTCGGCGGGGACGAGCGGCTGCTGACCGAAGCGGACCACGTCATTCCCGTGATCTGGGCCTCGCGGGGCCGCATCGAGATCACCTCGGCACGGCCGCTCAGACCGCTCAACGGCTGGCGCGCGATGTTCGATCTCGCGCCGACCGATCCGAGCACCGAGCCGATCGATCTGCGACTCTATCTCGCGCTCGACGGCCAGCCGCTCACCGAGACGTGGCTCTACCAGTACGTGCCGCCGCCGCCGGATCAACGCACGTATTGAGGGCTTTACTTCTCCCAGCCGGTCTTCGAGTCGTACGGCATCGTGAAGCCCAGCGCCTCGATCTCGTGGATCTTGCCGTCGTAGATCTTGAAGATATGCGCGGCGGGCAGATCGAAGGGCTTGAAGTTCATCGGCACCCGATCGAGCCCGGGAACGCCGACGATCTGCACGAACTTCTGGGTCATCGGCTGGCGAAACTGTGAGAGCCCGAAGGCAAGCCCGGTCTGCGGATCGGCGATCCAGACGCGCCGCGGCTCGATCCGGGTGATGTAGTCGAACAAGTGCGTGTTGAGCTGCGCCGCGCAACCGAACGCGCCGAGCTGCGCCATGCTCGGGGAATTGCCGACCGGCGTCGCAGTGTGGGCGGTGTTCGAGGTGGTCTGCATGCCGTTCTCGCGCCGCACGCAGTCGTCCGCGAACGGCGCCGCATGCCCGTTGCCCGTGACGAGCGCGGTGTAATAGGAGTAGGCGATCTTCAGCATCTCTGCGCGCGGCGTGCGGTCGGCGGGCGGCACTTTCGCGAGGAATGCCGGACGCGGAGTGTGCAGGTTCGCAAGGCTCGCTGGACGCAGATTGCGCGCGATGAGGTGCTCCATCTCGGTAATCTTGCCGTCGCGGATCTTGAGCCGCAGCCCGATCTCGATGGGCTTGCCGCTCTCTTGCATCACGCCGATGAAGCCGACCTGCTCGGCAACGGGATCCGGAACGTAGATCTTGAAGGTCGTGGGGGCCGCGGAGGCCGTCTTCCACAGACCCTCCCCAGGCTGCAGGGGCACGGTGTTCTCGACGAATCTCGCGCTGGGCGCGATAGGCACCCGCGTCGGATCGTGCGCGACGAGCGCAGCGAAGTAGGCGTCGACCAGCCGCTCGAGGCATGCACGGTTGCAGCGGCTCGTCGCGGCTTGTGCGCTACCGGCAAGCAGCGCGGCGCTTGCGAGACATCCCACCATCGCTGCAATCGAGCGCGGGCGCGGAACCCTGGTTCTCATCACGGCTTCCCCTCCTGAGTCAACGCGAGTCGGGCGAGTCACGGTGCGCGCGCAACCAGCATGCTCCCGGCCCGCGGCCGGCGGGCGCCCCATCCTAGCCGCTCGAGGAGCGCTAGCAAAAGCCCCGGTGCAGTTGCCGAGAGCTCACGAGCGCGAGGATGGAGTTGTCGCGCATCCAGGGTGACAATGGCGCCCATGCAGCTCGGCAAGCTCGGCGTGTGGGCATTTACGGACGGAATGACGGCGGAGGAGGCCGCAGCGCTCGCCGCGCGTGCCGAAAGCTGGGGCTACTCGACCTTCTGGATTCCCGAGGCGTTCGGGCGCAATCCATTTCCCTTCGCCGCCTGGTTGCTCGCGCGCACGCGCAGGCTCATCGTCGCGACCGGAATCGCGAGCATCTATGCGCGCGATCCGCTCGCGATGCGCTCGGCCCAGCTGACGCTCGCGGAGCAGTCGAACGGGCGCTTCCTGCTCGGGCTCGGGGTATCTCATGCGCGCATGGTCGAGCAGGTTCGCGGGCATTCATACGATCCGAAGCCCGTGAGCCGCATGCGCACGTACCTCGAGCAGATGGCGAGAGTGCAGTATCGGGCGCCCGCTCCGGCCGAGCCGGCGCCCCTCGTGCTCGCAGCGCTCGGCCCCAGGATGCTCGAGCTCGCGCGTGAGATGGCGAACGGGGCGCACCCCTACAACGTCACCCCGGAGCACACCGCACGGGCGCGGCGCATCCTCGGCCCGGGCAAGTGGCTGTGCACCGAGCAGAAGGTGCTACTCGAACGTGAGCCTTCGAAGGCGCGTTCCATTGCGCGCCAGGCCATCGGCTTCTATCTTGTCGCGCCGAATTACATCAACAATCTGAAGCGCCTCGGATTCGACGATGCCGATCTCGCCGGAAACGGATCGGATCGACTGGTCGATGCGCTCGTCGCTTGGGGCGATATCGAGGCGATCCGCGCGCGCATCCAGGCGCATTGGGATGCGGGTGCCGATCAAGTGTGCGTGCAGGCGCTCAATCCGGATCCCGCTCAGGCCCGTCGTGCGGACGAGGAGGTGCTCGAGCGGCTTGCGCCCGCAGGCCGTTGAGCCTTTCACGCCAGGATTACGGCAGGATGAGCTGCTTGCCGACGACGAGGCGAGCGGCCAGGCGCTGCAGGGCGAGCGCTGTCTGCTCGAGGGCGAAGCGGCCGCCCACCTCGGCCGTGAAGGGCTGAGCGGCATGCAGCTCGAGGAGCTGTGCGATCAGCTCCTCGACGTCCGCCGGCTGTGCCGCGAGAATGCCCCCGAAGCCGATTCCGAGCACCGATAGATTCTTGAGCAGCAGGTACTCGGCGGGAATTCGCGGTATCGATCCGCTTGCGAATCCCACGACGAGAATCCTGCCGTGCCGCGCCGTGCATCGCAGCACTTCGTCGAAGAAGCGGCCGCCGACCGTATCCAGCACGATGTCCGCGCCGCGTCCGGCGGTGAGGCTCTCGATCGCCGGACGCAGGGTCTCGGTCTCGTAATCGAGGATCGCGTGTGCTCCGTGAGCCTCAGCCGCACGCAGCTTCTCGGCGGAGCCGGCCGCCGCCACGACACGAGCGCCCATTCGCGTCGCGACCTCGACGGCCGCGAGTCCGACCCCGCCTCCTGCGCCGCTCACGAGCACCGTCTCGCCCGCCTGGAGCCGTGCGCGCTTGAGTGCCCAGGCCGCTGTGCCGTACGCGACGAGGAACTGCGCGGCGAGCTCGAGGGGCAAGCTCTCCGGCGCCCGAAAGAGCTGCCGCGCCGGAACGGCGACTTGTTCGGCAAAGCAGCCGCCGTCGCTCGTTGCACCCATCACGCGGTCGCCGGGATGCCAGCGCTCGACGTCCCCTCCGACGCTCGTGACGATGCCGCAGAACTCGAGACCGGGAACGAAGGGCAGGGGCGGCTTGACCTGGTAGTGTCCGGCGACCATCAGGAGATCTGCGTAGTTGACGGCCGCCGCCAATACTTGCGCGACGACCTCTCCCGGCCGCGCTGCCGGCGGGGGGCGCTCCTCGACGGTGATCCGCTCCGGTGGACCAAGAGATCGGACCACGGCTGCGCGCATGGGCTCGCTCCGGATGTGGCGTGGGCCTAGGGTGCGTGCGCGCGGAGGAGGCTGCAAGCGAGCCCGCATCGGGATCCCATCGGGCTCACGCGCCGAGCCGGGTCCTGCTGCAATGCAGCAGGACCCGTGCGTTTACCCAATCCCAACTCGAGGAGGTCGGGATACCTCCGAGCGGATCGCGGTCGTGAGCGCGCGCCCTCGACGCGGCGCCCGATTAACAAACCATCATCTTTGGAACTCGGCACCAATGTCGCACGTCTTCTCGGTCGATCTCGGCAAAACGCCGAGCGCGGTACACTTTGCAACGCCGATGACGTGGCCGATATCATGACCGCCGCATGCTGCTCGTGGCGCAGTTGCGCGCGCGAGCGGTTTTCCATTACCTCAACGTGTGCATCGACATGGAGATTCCGACCTCGATCGAGGCAGGGAGTCGACTTCGCGGGTAGCGCCCCGAGGCGCGGATGCACGGTACGAGGGTCCTCGGTGAAGCGGCCGCCGCTGGGGCTGCCCGCTCCGCGTCCGGAGAGGCTATGAGCGAAGCGCAGGACACCCCGCCGGCCACGAGGCCCCGAAACCCTCGGATGCGCTGGATCCTCGGCGCGGTGGCTGTCGTCTTGCTGGTCCTCGTGATCGTGCACCTGTTCACGCGCAAGCGGCCGGCGGCGGCCGCGGCGCCGCAGGTGGTGCGAGTCGCCCAAGCGACCCGCGGTGACATGCCCGAAACGCTGGCGGAGCTCGGGACGGTGACGCCGATCGCCACGGTGACCGTGCTGCCGGAGTTGAGCGGCTATCTGACGCAGGTCGGTTATCGGGAAGGCGAGGATGTGAAGCAGGGGCAGTTCCTCGCCCAGATCGATCCGCGTCAGTACGAAATCGATTTGCAGCAGTCGCAAGCGGCGCTGCTCAAGGACCAAGCGAGTCTGGCCCAGGCCCGTTCCGACCTGGCCCGCTACGAGCAACTGCACGAGAAGAAGGCGATCGCCGAGCAGCAAGTCGTCGACCAGCGCTTCCTGGTCCAGCAGGATGCCGCCCAGGTCAAGTCCGACGAGGCGAATGTCGCACAGTACAAGCTCGACCTCGTATATTGCCACATCACGGCGCCCGTCGCGGGCCGGGTCGGTCTGAGGCTGGTCGATCCGGGCAACTACGTGACCGCCTCGAGCTCGCCCGGCATCGTCGTGATCACGACGATGAAGCCGACGACCGTGGAATTCACCGTGGCTCAAAACGATCTCGCCAGGGTGATCGAGCGGGTCAATGCCGGGGCGAAACTGCCGGTCACGGCGTACACGAGCGACAACACGCGCGAGATTGCGAGCGGCACGCTGTATGCGCTCAGCAACCAGATGGCCACGAGCACCGGCACGGTCACCTTGCGCGCGACCTTCCCCAACGATGACGAGGCGCTGTTTCCGAACGAATTCGTCAACGTGCGGATCCTCGTGGACACGCTACAGCAGACCGTGCTCGTGCCGACACCGGCCGTGCTGACGGGTGCGCCGGGCAGCTACGTCTTCCTGGTCAATGCCGATCACACCGTATCGGTGCACAAGGTTACCCCGGGTCCGAGCAGCGGTCAGAGCACCGCCATCCTCTCGGGTCTGTCGGTCGGGGACACGGTGGTCATCGACGGCACCGACCGCCTGAGCGATGGCTCGAAGATCAGCATCGCCGTGGCGAGCAGCGGTTCTGCTTCTTCCGCTTCTTCCGCCGCGCCCGCATCGCCGCCGGCGCCAAAGAAGGCGCAGAAGTCGGCTGCGTCGGCGTAAGGCGCCAGCGCATCGGCCACAGCCAGTTCGAGCCATGATGCATCCAGTGCGGCCGGTGCCGATGCGCGCCCGATGAGTATTTCCAGTCCATTCGTACTGAGGCCGGTCGCCACCTCCTTGCTGATGATTGCCCTCGTGCTCGTCGGCTTGGTCGCCGTGCGATACCTCCCGGTCTCCTCACTGCCGCAGGTCGATTATCCGACCATCCAGGTGCAGACGTTCTACCCGGGTGCGAGCCCACAAGTGATGGCGACAACCGTCACCGCGCCGCTCGAAGTGCAGCTCGGCGAGATCCCCGGCCTCGCGCAGATGACCTCCGCGAGCTCCTCGGGGGCCTCGGTCATCACCCTGCAGTTCGATCTGTCGCTCAACCTCGACGTCGCCGAGCAGAATGTCCAGGAAGCGATCAACGCAGCGAACAGCTTGCTGCCGAGCGGCCTGCCGGCGCCGCCGACGTATGCGAAGGTCAATCCCGCCGATCAGCCCATCCTGACGCTGGCGGTCACCTCCAACTCGATGTCGCTCACCGAGCTTCAGGATGCGGCCAACAACCGCCTCGCCTCGAAGATCTCCGAAGTGCCCGGCGTCGGCCTGGTCGCGCCGTCCGGCGGCAACGTGCCGGCGATCCGGGTCGAGGCGGATCCACACAAGCTCGCGGGCTACGGACTCAATATCGATGACCTGCGCACCATCCTCGCCGACATCAACATCAGCCAGCCCAAGGGCAATTTCGATGGACCGGCGCTCGATTACACGATCAACGACAATGATCAGATCCAGGACCCCGAGGAATACCTCAACTCGGTGATCGCCTACCAAAACGGCGCACCGGTGTTCATGCGCGACGTGGCCCAGGTCAGCCAGGCCGCGCAGGACATCGAGCAGGGCGCCTGGTTCAACAAGACCCCGGCGATCGTGCTCAATGTGATGCGCCAGCCGGGGGCGAACGTCATCGCGACGGTAGACCAGATCAAGCAGCGGCTGCCCCAGCTGCTGGCGAGCCTGCCGCAGGCGATGCATGTGGCGATCGTCAACGACAGCACCGGTGTGATCCGCGCCTCGGTGTCCGACGCCGCCTTCGAGCTGGGTCTCGCGGTCGTGCTCGTGGTGCTCGTGATCTTCGTGTTCCTGCGCAATGCGCCGGCGACCATCATCCCGAGCATCTCCGCGCCGGTTTCCTTGATCGGCACGCTGGCGGTCATGTACCAGCTCGGCTACTCGATCGACAACCTCTCGCTGATGGCCCTCATCATCGCCACGGGCTTCGTGGTGGACGACTCGATCGTGATGATCGAGAACATCGTGCGGTATCTGGAGGAGGGCAAGAGCCCGATGGAGGCGGCGCTCGAGGGCGCCGGTCAGATCGGCTTCACGATCCTGTCGTTGACGATCTCGCTCATTGCGGTGCTGATCCCCCTCCTGTTCATGGGCGGGGTGATCGGGCGGCTGTTCAGCGAGTTTGCGGTCACGCTCGCCGCGACCATCGTGCTCTCCGCCGTGGTCTCCTTGACGCTGGTGCCGATGATGTGCGCGCGCATCCTGCGCCGCAGAGCCGAGCGGCGCCCGAGCCGCTTCGAGCGCGTGAGCGAACGGCTGTTCGACAGGACACTTGCGGGCTACGAGCGCGGTCTCGGTTGGGTGCTGCGTCACCAACGTCTCACTTTGGTCGTTGCGACCGTGACGGTGGTTCTCACCGCGATCCTGTACATCGTGATTCCAAAGGGACTGTTCCCCGTGCAGGACGTGGGGGTGATTCAGGGCATCAGCGTGGCCGACAATTCGGTGTCCTACAAAGCCATGGCGGCCCGCCAGGCGCAGCTCGCCGCGGTGATCCTCGAGGATCCGGAGGTGACTTCGCTCACCTCCTACATCGGCATCGACGGCACCAATACCACCCTCAACAACGGCCGCTTCCTCATCAATCTGCGGCCGCACGACGATCGCTCGCTCACCGCCAATCAGATCGCAAGGCGCCTGCAGGAGGCAGTCGCCGCCGTGCCGGGCATCAAGCTGTACCTGCAGCCCGAGCAGGACCTCACCCTCAATACCGTCGTTTCCCCGAACCAGTATCAGTTCGTGCTGCGGGGCCCGAGCCAGCAGGCGTTCGAGCAATACGTCCCCGAGCTCGTGGCGCGCATGAGGCAGATCAAGTCGATCACCGACGTGACCAGTGACCTCAACAACGAGGGATTGAGCGTGGACGTGGAGGTCAATCGGCAGCTGGCCGCGCGCTACGGCATCACCCCGGCGACGATCGATAACGCCCTCTACGATGCGCTCGGCCAGCGCATCGTCTCGACGATCTTCAACCAGTCCAATCAGTACCGGGTAGTGCTCGTCGCCAGGCCGGCGAGTCTCGCCAGCCTGCAGGCACTTGGCACCTTGTATCTGCCGACACAGACCGGGAGCAGCGGTGAGGTGCCCTTGAGCGGCATCGCGCAGATCAAGGTCACTCACGAGCCGCTCGTCATCAGTCATCTCGAGCAGTTTCCGGCCGTCACCATCTCCTTCAACCTCGCCAGGGATGCCTCGCTGAGCACTGCCGTCGACGAGATCGAGCGGGCCGAGCGGGCGGTGCACCTGCCGCGGTCCATCACCAGCTCGTTCCAGGGCGCCGCTCAGGCCTTCGAAGAGTCGCTCTCGAGCGAGGTATTCCTGCTCCTCGCGGCGCTGGTGACCGTGTACATCGTGCTGGGCGTGCTGTACGAGAGCTATATCCATCCCGTGACGATCCTCTCCACGCTGCCTTCGGCCGGCATCGGCGCGCTGCTCGCGCTGATGTTGGCCGGAAGCGACCTGGACGTGATCGGGATCATCGGCATCGTGCTCCTGATCGGCATCGTCAAGAAGAATGGAATCATGATCGTGGACTTTGCGCTCGAGGCGGAGCGCCAGCACGGCAAGACGCCGGAGGAGGCTATCTTCCAGGCCTCGCTCCTGCGCTTCCGGCCGATCATGATGACGACATTCGCGGCGATGCTCGGCGCCTTGCCGCTGCTCCTCGGCACCGGCACCGGCTCGGAGCTTCGCCGGCCGCTCGGCCTCGCCATCATCGGCGGCCTGACGCTCAGCCAGATGCTGACCTTGTTCACCACGCCGGTCATTTATCTCCTGTTCGACCGCCTGTCGCGGCGGCTCCGCCGTCGTCTGCGCGGGGCTGCGCCCGAGGGCGCGACGTGAACGTCGCGGCGCTCTTCATCAGGCGGCCGGTCGCCACGACGCTGCTCGCGATCGGGATCGGGTTGTCCGGCTTGCTCGCGTACTTCCGTCTGCCGGTTGCACCGCTTCCCAATGTCACCTACCCCGTCGTCGTGGTGCAGGCGAACATGGCGGGCGCGAGCCCGGAGATCATGGCGGCGACCGTCGCCGAGCCGCTCGAGCGGCGGCTGGCGATCATCTCCGGCGTGAACGAGTTGACCTCGACCAACTACGTCGGCGCATCGTCGATCGTCGTCCAGTTCAACCTGAACCGCGATATCAACGGTGCCGCGCGCGATGTGGAAGCTGCGATCCAGGCGGCGCGCGCCGACCTGCCGACCACGCTGCGCAGCAATCCGACCTATCGCGAATTCAATCCGGCGGACTCGCCGATCATCATCCTGTCGTTGACTTCGAACACGCTGACCCGGGCACAGCTCTACGACTCGGCCGATACGGTCATCCAGCAGCAGCTCTCACAGATCAGTGGCGTGGGTCAGATCACTCTCGGGGGCAGTGCGTTGCCCTCGGTACGAGTCGAGCTCGAGCCCGACAAGCTCGCGAGCTACGGCATCGGGCTCGAGGACGTGCGCGCCGCGATCGCCGCGGCCAATGCCGACAGCGCCAAGGGCTATATCGAACAGGGCGACCAGCGTTACGAGGTGGTCTCCAACGACCAGGCGAGCAAGGCCGCGGACTATCGCGACCTCGTCATTGCGTATCGCAACGGCGCCCCGGTATTCCTGCACGACGTGGCGCAAGTCGAAGATTCCGCCGAGAACATCCGCAACGCCGGTCTCTACAACGACGTGCCGACGGTGGGCGTGATCGTCTTTCCACTTCCCGGCGCCAACATCATCCAGACCGTCGGCCAGATCAAGAAGGTGCTGCCGTCGATCGAGGCGACCCTGCCGCCCGCAATCCACGTCCACATCGCGATCGACCGCTCGCAGTCGGTCACTGCTGCGGTCGGCGATACGGAACGGAGCCTGTTCATCGCCGTTTGGCTGGTGATCGGCGTCGTATTCGCGTTTCTGCAATCCCCGCGCGCCGCGCTGATCCCGGCGGTGGTGCTGCCGCTCGCCATCCTCGGCACCTTCGGGCCGATGTACCTACTCGGCTACAGCATCGACAATCTCTCGCTGATGGCGCTCACGATCGCGACGGGCTTCGTGGTCGACGATGCCGTGGTGGTGCTCGAGAACATCGTGCGCCACCTGGAAGCGGGCGTGGAGCCCTTCGAGGCGGCGCTGCGCGGCAGCGCCGAGGTGAGCTTCACCGTCATCTCGATGAGCCTGTCACTCATCGCCGTCTTCATACCGATCCTGCTCATGCCGGGGATCGTGGGCCTGCTGTTCCACGAATTCGCGGTCACCCTGTCCATTGCGATCCTGTACTCGCTCGTGATCTCGCTCACCGTCACGCCGACCATGTGCGCGTATCTGCTCGGCAGCGCCCACGCGGTGCACTCGCAGGCGCGGTGGGCGATCTGGGCCGAAGCGCAGTTCGCGCGCTTCAAGGATGCGTACTCGCGCTCGCTCGGCACGGTGCTCGACCATGCACTGCTCGTGGGCCTCACGCTCATCGCTCTGATCGCGCTCAACATCTTCCTGTTCAAACTGGTGCCCACGACCTTCTTTCCGGAGCAGGACAACGGTCTGCTGATGGGTGAGATCATCGCCGACCAGAGCATCTCCTTCCCGGCGATGGCGCAGAAGCTCGAGCAGCTGCAGCGTATCGTGCAGAGCGACCCGGCGGTCGCCTCGGTGATCGGATTTACCGGCACCCGCGCCCTGAACCAGGCGAACGTGTATGTCGAGCTCAAGCCCCTTGCCGAGCGGCACCTCTCGGCCGACCAGGTGGTCGCGCGCCTGCGCCCGAGGCTCAACCAGGTCTCCGGTGCGCGGCTCATTCTGCAGGCGGTCCAGGATCTGCATATCGGCGGGCGCCAGGAGGCCGGCGAGTACCAATACACCTTGACGAGCGAGAATACCTCCGACCTCTACACCTGGACACCGAAGCTCGTGACCGCGCTCGGAAAGCAGCGCGGGCAGCTCGTGGACGTGAGCTCCGACCTGCAGCAGAACGGCCTGCAGACCTATGTCACCGTCGGTCGCCAGACGGCGATGCGCTACAGCTTTGCACCGAACCAGATCGACAACGTCCTCTACGATGCCTTCGGCCAGCGCACCGTGTCGACGATCTTCAACCCGTTCAACCAGTACTTCGTGGTGATGGAAGTGGCGCCGAAGTACTGGCAGTACCCGCAGATGCTCGACCGCATGTACTTCAGCACCGCCGCCGGCAATCCCACCGGGACTGAGCAGACCCAGCTGCCGAGCAACACCGTGAGTGGGGTGAGGCCGTTCGCCGCCGTGACGACCGCGCCCGGTGCCGCATCCAACACCAACGCACTCAATGGGAGCGCCGAGGCCAATTCGGTCACCAACAGCATCTCCAACAGCAAGGGCGGGACCTCGACCGGGAGCGCGGACAGCACGGCGGCCGAAACCATGGTGCCGCTGCCCGCCCTGGCCTCGTACATCAACAACCACACGGCGACGCAGGTGAACCACCAGAACGGCCTGGTCGCCGCAACGATCTCGTTCAACCTCCCGGCCCGGGGGGGCTCGCTGAGCGCAGCCGCTGCGACGATCGCGCGGGTGATGCGGGAGTTGCAGGTGCCCACCGCGATCCGCGGCAGCTTCGCGGGCGCCGCACAGGTCTATGCCCAATCGATGTCGACGCTGCCGCTCCTGATACTCGCCGCGCTCACGACCGTTTACATCGTGCTCGGCATCCTTTACGAGAACACCGTCCATCCGCTCACCATCCTCTCCACGCTGCCGTCGGCGGGCATCGGCGCGACCCTGGCCCTGCTGATCTTCGGCACACCCTTCTCGGTGATCGCGCTCATCGGCATCATTTTGCTGATCGGCATCGTCAAGAAGAACGCCATCATGATGATCGACGTCGCCATTCACACGCAGCGCGAACAGCACATCGAGGCACAGCAGGCGATTCACGAGGCGGCGGTCATTCGTCTGCGGCCGATCATGATGACCACGGCGGCCGCCACGCTCGGAGCGCTGCCGCTTGCGATCGGCATCGGCCAGGGCGCATCGCTCCGCCAGCCGCTCGGCATCACCGTGATGGGCGGCCTCATCCTCAGTCAGATCTTCACGTTGTACACGACCCCGGTGATCTATCTTTATCTCGACCGTCTGCGCGTGCGGCTCCGCAAGTCGGCTGCGGAGCTCGGCTGGAACCGAGATGTGGGTGCAAATTCATGAATGCGAGCAGCCTCAGGCTCTGTTTGATCGTGGCGCTCGGCGGGTTGCTGAGCAGCTGCCTGGTCGGACCGAACTATCACCGCCCCGCAGTGCCCGTACCCGCAAGATACAAGGAGCTGTCGGGCTGGACCGCGGCCCAGCCGGCGGACGGGGCGCCCAAGGGCAACTGGTGGACGGCGTTTCACGATCCGTTGCTCGACCAGCTCGAGCCGCTGGTCGCCGTGTCGAACCAAACGGTGCGCCAGGATTACTGGAACTACGAGGAGGCGGTCGCGGAGGTCAAGGTGGCTCGCAGCCAGCTGTTTCCGACCCTTGGGATCACCGGCTCGGCAACCCGCGCGGGAGGACCCGCCTCGGCGGTGGGGGTCGCCCCCACGGCCGGGACCGGCTCCACGGGTGGTGCGAGTACCGTGATCAGCTCGGTCGCGCTCGAAGGCACGGCCAGTTGGACGCCCGACCTGTGGGGCAAAGTACGCCGCCTCATCGAGGAGAATGCCGCGACCGCGGAGGCCGACGAGGCCACCCTCGCGAACGCCACCCTCTCCGAGCAGACCTTGCTCGCCACGACGGCGATCGAGCTGCGCCTTGCCGACGCCGACATCGAACTGCAGCGCAGGACCGTCGAGGCCTATCGGGATGCGCTGCGGGTGACTAGGCAACAAGGGATGGCCGGCATCACTGCGACTCCGCCTTCGGCCGTGATCACTGCGCAAGTCGCCCTCGAGACGCAAGAGGCCGCCCTGGTCGGTCTCGGCGTCGCGCGCGCCCAGTATGCGCACGCCATCGCGGTACTGGTCGGTAGGAATCCGGAGGCGCTCGACATTGCGCACAGCACGGTCATGCCCACTCTACCGACGGTGCCGGTCGGCGTGCCCTCGACCTTGTTGCAGCGCCGGCCCGACATTGCCGCCGCCGAACGCACGATGGATGCGCAGAATGCGGCGATCGGCATCGCCGTCGCAGCGTACTACCCGACCCTTTCGCTCTCGGCGGCGGCAGGTTTTTCGCAGTCGCCTTTGGATGGTTTGCTGCATGCCGCCAATCATGTCTGGTCGATCGGCGCGACCGGCACCGAGACCGTGTTCGATTTCGGCGCGCGCCACGGTCAAGTCGAGGCCGCCAGGGCCGCTTACGAAGGCGCCGTCGCAAGCTACCGCCAGACCGTGCTCAACGCCTTCGAGGATGTGGAGAACGATCTGGCGGGGCTGCGCATCCTCGCCGAGCAGGCGAAGGCGCTCGAGGTTGCCGTGCGCGATGCACTCCGTGGCACGCAGATCGCACTCGCGGAATTCCAGGCTGGCACCGTCGACTATACGACGGTGGCTGCGGCCCAGGAGATCCAGCTGGCCGACCAGCAAAGCGCACTCAGCGTCGAGGAGAGTCGCCTGCTCGACGCGGTGTCCCTGATCGGTGACCTGGGCGGTGGCTGGTCGGATAGCGAACTGCGCGATCCGCTGCACCCGAGCAAGCCGGCGGTGGCCGATGTGCCGCCGCCTCCCCTACCCTAGATTCTTCCGGCAAGATGCTGCGCGCGTCGCGTACCCAGGTTCCTTCGCGCTCGAGAATCCCGCCTGCTACTTACGAGGAAGCGGTGCTCGTTCGGGCGGAGCTCGAGATGATCGAGGGGTATGCCGCCTCGATCCGCGGCTTCTCGGCCGGCACGGGCTGAGCGCCGCGCTGGACGGTCATCTGCACGCGCAGCCCCGGATGATTGTCGGCGAGCTCGAGCGTGCCCCCGTGCAGCTTCGCGACGGCCTCGACGAGGCTCAGTCCGAGCCCCACTCCGGGTGTTCCGCGGCTCGCATCTCCGCGGTAGAAGCGCTGCGCCGCCTTCGGCTTTTCCGCATCGGGGATGCCGGGACCGTCGTCGGCCACGACGATCCCGATCGTGTCGTCCTGCCCGCGCAGCACCTCGACGGCGATCCTGCCGCCCTCCGAGACGTACTTGAGCGCGTTATCGAGGAGGTTGTTGACAGCCTGGGCGAGTAGCACGCGGTCGCCGCGCACGAGGACCGACCCGGGGTCGCGGAACGAGACGCTCACGTTCCTCAGCTCCGCGGCGGGCAGGTAGAAGTCCACGGCCTTCGCCGCGAGATCCGCCATGTCGACGTCGACGAAGCCCGAGCGGCGCATGCCGGCGTCGATCTCGGCCAGACGCAGCAGCGCATTGAATATGCGGATGACGTTGTCGACGTCGGCCACCGCGGCGTCGATCTCCGCAAAGGTCTCGGCGGTCGGCGGCCGGGTGAGCGAGAGCTCCTCGAGCCGCGAGCGCAGCTCGGCGAGCGGGGTGCGCAGGTCATGCGCGATGGCGTTGGAGACGTTTGCGACCCCGTGCACCAGCTGCTCGATCTGCTCGAGCATGCGATTGATCGTCTGCGACAGCGTCTCGAGCTCGTCGTGGCTCGAGCGCACGGGGAGCCGATGGCTCAGATCACCGCGCATGATCGCCGCGACGGTTTGCTGAATGCTGTGAATGCGCGCGAGCAGCGCGCGGCGGATGAGTATTCCCCCGAGCAGGCCTGCGACCGAGAGCACCGCGACGGCTGCGGCGAGTCCTGACCAGAAACGCCGCTCGAGCGGCGCGAATCGCTCGACGTCCCGACCGACGAGCAGGTTGTAGCCGCCCGGCAGCACGGTGCGCACCACCGAGACCATCGTTCGCTGGCCGCCGAGGTCGAGCGGGACGGTATAGCTGCCCGGCTTGTCGGGCACGCCGCTCGGCCAGGCCGGAAGATTGCCGGCGAGCGGGTGCAGCGCGGAGTCCGTGAGCAGGAGGATGCGCTCGCCGGCAATCTGCATGCTGACGCGCTCGTGGATGAAATCGGAAAGTCCGGCAGGGCCGCGCAGCCTGAATACCTCGGCGAAGCGCTGCGAGTCCTCCTGCAGCAGCTCGACGCGGAAGTCCTCGACCGTCGCCTGCCAGGCATAACGCAGCGGGGCGGCGAACAGCACGAGCGCCGCGAATCCGAACAGCACGTAGCCGATCGCGAGCGTAACGGCTGAAGAGCGGATGACCCTGGCCACGTGAGTTGAAAAGGCTCCTAGTCGGACGGCTCGAGGGCTGCCTCGGCGCTGATCATATACCCTGCGTTGCGGACGGTCTTGAGCAGCGAGTGCTCGGACTCGGCATCGATCTTCTGCCGCAGCTTGCTGATGTGCACGTCCACGACGTTGGTCTGCGGGTCGAAATGATAGTCCCAGACATTCTCGAGCAGCATGGTGCGCGTGACGACCTGCCCGGCGTGACGCATGAGGTACTCGAGGAGCTTGAACTCGCGGGGCTGCAGTTGAACCGCGCGACCCCCGCGAGTGACCTTGCGCGAGAGCAGATCCATCTTGAGGTCGCCCACTTCGAGGGTGGTCTGGGTCACGTCCTGCCGGCCGCGGCGCGTCAGGGCATCGAGCCGCGCGAGGAGCTCGCCGAAGGCGAAGGGCTTGGTGAGGTAATCATCGCCCCCCGCGCGCAGCCCATTGATCCGCTCGTCCACATCGCCCAGGGCGCTCAGGATCAGGATCGGAGTATGGTTGCCCGATTTTCGCAGCGCTTCGATGATCGCAAGCCCGTCGATGTTCCCGGGCAGCATCCGATCCATGATGATCGCGTCGTAGCGCTCGCTCGCAGCGAGAAACAGCCCATCGCGGCCGTTGCCCGCGTGGTCGGTCGTGTGGCCGGACTCCTGGAGCCCCTTGGTGATGAAGCGCGCCACGCGCTCGTTGTCCTCGACGAGAAGGACCTTCATGGCTGCGCGCCCCCTCCCCAGCTCACGGGAGCGTCGTTCGGCACGGGTCCGGCGGCCGCCGGCAGCTCGATCGCCGCCTCCCGCCTGCGGTGCCCCATCAGCCAGCCGTTGAGACGGTCGAGATAGAGGTACACGACGGGCGTCGTGAAGAGCGTGAGGGTCTGGCTCAAGAGGAGCCCACCCACCATCGTGTAGCCGAGGGGCTGACGGATCTCGGAGCCGGTGCCCGTCCCGAGCGCGAGCGGCAGCGCTCCGAGGAGCGCGGCCATCGTCGTCATCATGATCGGCCGGAAGCGCAGCAGGCACGCCTTGCGGATGGACTCCTCGGGCGTCAAGCCCTCCTCGCGCTCGGCTTGCAGCGCAAAGTCCACCATCATGATGCCGTTCTTCTTCACGATGCCGATGAGGAGAATGACGCCGATGAGCGCGATCACGGTGAAATCGATGTGGAAGGCGAGGAGCATGAGCAGCGCCCCGACACCCGCCGAGGGCAGCGTCGAGAGAATCGTGAGCGGGTGGATGTAGCTCTCGTAGAGCATCCCGAGAATGATGTAGACCACCACGATCGCGGCGAGGATCAGATAGGGCTCGGTGCGCAGGGAGTCCTGAAACGCCTGGGCGGTCCCCTGAAAGCTGCCGGTGAGGCCTGCCGGCAGGTGCATCGCCGCGGTGGTTCTCGCGATGGCATCGACCGCTTGGCCGAGCGCGATGCGCGGGGCGAGATTGAAGGAGAGCGTCACCGCGGGAAACTGGCTCTCGTGGTTGATCGAGAGCGCCGCGGTGTGCCGGGTATCGAAGCGCACGAGCTCCGACAGCGGGACCATCTGGCCCGTCGTGGGCGAGCGCATGTAGATCTTGTTGAGCGTGTCCGGGTCGCCCTGGAGCGAGGGGCTGATCTCGAGCACGACGTGGTAGGCGTTGAGCTGCGTGAAGTACTGCGTGACCTCGCGCTGCCCGAAGGCATCGTAGAGCTCCTGATCGATGAGCGAGGGCTGGATCCCGAAGCGGGCGGCCTCGTCGCGGTCGATGACGACCGCGAGCTTCGTGCTCGAGTCCTGCTGATCCGAGGCGACATCGGAGAGCTCGGGAAGCTTTTGCAGCGCCGCGAGCACTCGCGGACCCCATGCATCGAGCTCGTCGAGGTTCGGATCGGTCAGGGTGTACTGGTACTGGGTGCGCGTCGCGTGGCCGCCCATGCTCACGTCCTGCACCACCTGCAGGAAGAGCGTGCCGCCGGGAATCTTCGCGAACTTCGCGCGCAGCCGCCGGATCACCTCATCGGCCGAGGCATGTCGCTCGCTGTGGGGCTTCAGGGCGATCATGCCGAAGCCGTTATTGACCGGACGTGACCCGCCGCCGAACGCGACCACCCAGCCGGAGACCGCCGGATCGGCCGTGATCACCTGTCCGAGGCGCCTCTCGAGCCCATCCATCTGGCCGAAGGACACGTCCTCGGGCGCATCGGAGACGCCGTTGAGCATTCCGGTGTCCTCCTGCGGGAAGAAGCCCTTCGGCTCGAGAACATAGAGCGCGATCGACAGTGCCACGGTGGCGAGGAATACCGCGAGCGTCGCGCCCTGATGATGCAGCACGAAGTCGAGGCCCTGGGCGTAGAGCTCGCGCGAGCGCTCGAACGCGCGCTCGATCGCGCGGTACGCGCGGCCATGCTGCTCCGTCTTCTCGTTGCGCAGGTAGAGCGCGCACATGGTCGGAGAGAGGGTGAGCGACACGAAGGCGGAGACGACGATCGTTGCGGTGACGGTGATCGCGAACTCGTGAAAGAGCCGCCCGACGATGCCTCCCATCAACAGCAGTGGAATGAAGACGGCAATAAGCGAGAGGCTGATCGACAGAATGGTGAACCCGATCTCGCCCGCCCCCTGCAATGCGGCCTCGCGGGCCGACATTCCGGCCTCGACGTGCCGATAGCAGTTCTCCAGCATCACGATCGCATCGTCCACGACGAAACCGACGGCGATCGTGAGCGCCATGAGCGAGAGATTGTCGAGGCTGAAGTGCAGCACGTACATCACCGCGCAGGTGCCGAAGAGCGCGAGCGGCACCGTGATGCCGGGGATGACGGTTGCCCAGAAATTACGCAGGAACAGGAAGATCACCATCATGACGAGCGCGACCGTGATCACCAGTGTGAACTCGACATCCTCGACCGAGGCCTTGATCGTGAGGGTCCGATCCACGAGCTTGTCGAGCTTGATGGCGGGGGGCACGGCCGTCATGATCTGCGGCAGCGCCTCCTCGACGTGCTTCACGGTCTCGATGACGTTGGCACCCGGCTGCTTCATGATCGCGATCATGGCGCCGCGCTTGCCATTCTCGTAGGCGGTACGCTGCGAGTCCTCCGCCGCGTTGATGGCGACCCCGATGTCGCGCACGCGCACGGGGGCACCGTTGCGGTAGGCGACGATGATGTCGTTCCAGGGTTTCGCATCGAGCAGCTGATCGTTGTCGTAGATCGTGTACTCGTGGAGCTTCCCGTTGATGAAGCCCTTCGGGGCATCGACGGTCGCCTGTGAGATGACGTTCGCCACGTCCTCCATGTCGATGCCGAGCGCGGCGAGCTTCGTCGGGTCGACCTGGACACGGATAGCGGGCTTCTGCTGGCCCCAGATGTTGACCTGGCCGACGCCCTGGATGCGCGAGATCTGCTGCGCGAGGACCGAATCCGCGTAATCGTTCACGGTCGTGACCGGCAATACGTCGGAGTGCAGCGCGTAGATGAGAATCGGGGAGTCGGCGGGATTCACCTTCTTGTACGAGGGTGGCGCGGGCAGATCCTTCGGCAGCTGGCCGGCTGCCGCGTCGATCGCCGCCTGGACGTCCTGTGCGGCCGCGTCGATGTTTCGATCGAGGTCGAACTGCACGACGATCTGCGTCGTGCCGAGCACGCTCGAGGAGGTGAGCTCCGTCACCCCGGGAATCTCCGCGATCTGGTACTCGAGGGGCGTCGCCACCGAGGTAGCCATCGTGTCGGGACTTGCGCCGGGGAGCTGGGCCGTGACCTGGATGGTCGGGAAATCCACCTGCGGGAGCGGCGCGACCGGAAGCATCGGGAAGGCGACGATCCCGACGAGGAGGATCCCCGCCATGAGGAGCGACGTGGCGATCGGCCGGGCGATGAAGGGCGCCGATACGCTCATGAGGCGCGCCGACCCTGCGGTTGATCGGAGCCGGCGGCCTCGACCGGGCGCTCGGCCTGCGCCGAGCGGTTGATGTTGACCAGTGCACCCGGCTGCAGGCGATAGAAGTTGCTCGTGGCGACGCGCTCACCCTCGGTCAAGCCATCCTCGACGATCGCGACCTCCTCGTTGTTGTAGCCCACTTTCAACGCGCGCGCCTCGACTCGCGAGTCCCGACCGATCACGTAGACGTACAGACCGTCGGGGCCGCGCTGCAGCGCTTGAGCGGGAATGGTGAGCGCGTGACGTGCAGTGCGCACGAGCACCCGTGCGCTCACGAACTCTCCGGGCCAGAGCCGCTCCTGCGCATTCGGGAAGATGACCTTCAGGTGGATCGTGCCCGTCGTCGGGTCGATCTGGTTATCGATGAGCTCGATCGTGCCCCGATCGAGCTCGTTCTTGCTCTCGCCGCGGGAGACCGCGGTGACGCTGACGGGGCCCTTCTGCATCGCCTGCGAGACGGAGTCGATCGAGTCCTCCGGAAGCGTCACGATGGCCGCGATCGGCTTGAGCTGGGTGAGCACGACGATGCCCGTCGTATCGGTCGCATGCACGATGTTGCCGGGATCGACGAGCCGCACGCCGGTGCGGCCGTTGATGGGCGAGGTGATGTGCGTGTAGTTCAACTGCGTCCGCGCACTCTCGATGGCCGCACTATCGGCCTCGATCTGGGCTTTGAGCTGGGCGACGAGCGCCTTCTGGCTGTCGAGTTGCTGCTTGCTTGCGAGATTCTGCGGGGCGAGGATCGTGTAGCGCTTGAGGTCGAGCAGGGCATCCTGAAGCTGTGCCTCATCCTTTGCGCGCGTGGCGACCGCCTGGTCGAAAGCCGCCTGATAAGGACGCGGATCGATCTGCGCGAGCAGCTGGCCGCGCTTCACGTCCTGGCCCTCGATGAACGCGACCTTCTCGAGCTCCCCGTCGACGCGGGAGTTCACCTTCACGGTGTAGAACGCCTGGACCGTACCGAGGCCGTCGAGGTAGATGGGCACGTCCCTGCGGGTCGCGGCCGCGGCATCGATCGTGAGGGCCTGGGGATGAGGCTGTGTCGCGGCTGCGCTGCGCGAGCGCTCGGGCGACAAAATCCACACGAGCAGAGCGATCACGACCAGGCCCGCCCCGAGCAGCATCAGGCGCGTGCGACTCATCCACCGTTCGCCAATCGACACTCTTTGGTCTCCATTCATCGCTGCCAGCCCCCGCCGAGCGCATTGAAGAGCCCGACAAGCGCCTGCAGATGGGCAAGCTTCACCTGCGCGAGGGTGCTCTGCGCGGTGAAGAGGGCCGTCTCGGTGCTGAGCACGGTGAGGATGTTGATCGTGCCAGCGTGGAACTGGGTTTGGGAAAGGTTATAGGCGCGCTCGGCCGCCTCCGCCGCCTTCTGCTCGCGCTCGAGCTGGTCACGCGTCTCGCGCACCGCAATGAGCGAGTCCTCTACGTTACCGAACGCCGTGAGCACGGCCTTGTGATAGTCGGCGAGGAGCTCTGCGTAGCGCGCCTTGCTGTAGCGGTACTCCCCGCGAATCGCACCGCCGTGGAAGATGGGTTGGGTGAGCCCGGCGGCCAGATCGAACACTTCGCTCCCGGGCTCGAGCAGGGTCTTGAGGGCGGTGCTCTCCCACCCGCCGCTCGCCGTGAGATCGATCGTGGGAAAGAAGGCGGCCCGGGCCTGCTGAATGTCGGCATTCGCCGCGACGAGCTGCGCTTCGGCCGCCGCGACATCCGGCCGCCGCATCAGAAGTCCCGAGGGAAGCCCGGCAGCGAGCTCGGGTTGCGAGACGCCTGAGAGCGTGCCGTGGGCCAGGTCGAAGCTCTGCGGTGTCTTGCCGATGAGGATCGCGAGCGCATCGAGTGTCTGTCGCCGCTGCTGCAGCAGCGGCGGGATGCCCGCGCTCAGCGTGGCGACCTCGGCGGCCTGCTGCGCAACATCGAGAGCGGTCGTGGTTCCCACGCTCTCGTCGATCTCGAGTCCCTGCAGCGTCTGCTGCGCGCTCGCGAGATTGTTCTGCGCGATCTGCACCTGATCATCGAGCTCGAGCACCGTGAAGTAGTCGTTCGCGACGCTCGTCATGACGGTGAGCTCGACGGTCTCGCGGTCGTAGCGGCTCGCGGCCGCCGTGGCGAGTGCTGCCGAGCGGGCCGCCCAGTTTCCCCAGAAGGTGAGCTCGTAGGAGGCGCTGAGCTGCGGACTGAAATCGTTGTAAGAGAGCGTGCCGGCGCCGGGGAGGGGAATGAAGCTCCTCTGCCGCGCGACGGTTCCCTGTGCATCGAGAGTGGGCAGCAGCGGCGCCGTGGCGATCGTCACTTGCGCCTCGGCCTCCCGAACCTGCGCGATGGCAGCGGCCAAGTCGTCGTTCGCGAGCCGGGCCTGCGCGATGAGCGCATCGAGATCGCTCGATCCGAACCCGCGCCACCAGTCGGCGGAGGGCCAGGTGGGCGGGGCGTGCTCGACCTGCGTGCGCCAGGCGGCCGGTGGCGGGACGCTCGGACGGCGGTACGCGGGACCGAGTGTGCAACCGGCCGCGGCGAGTGCCAGTACTGCGCTTGTGACGAACCTTTCGATGGGACCCACCCCGTGCTCAAGTGGTACGGCCGAGAGGGCAGCCGCGTGGCGAGGCACGCGCAAAGTAAACAGCAGCGCGGACCGGAGAGCTGCCCGACCACCGATGAACTTAGGCCACCGCCGCTTCAGCGGAGATGGGCGATTGATTAAATTCCGTTAATCGTCCGCCCGGCGCTCACCTTGCCGCATGGGCACGCTCCACGTTCGGCAGCAGGGCGGCGAGCAGGCCGAGCGCGGGCAGGAAGGCGCACACCTGGTAGACGAACTCGATGCTGGTGCGGTCGGCGAGGGCACCGAGCACGGCGGCGCCGACTCCGCCCATTCCGAAGGCGAAGCCGAAGAAAAGTCCCGCGATGGTGCCGGTGCGGCCCGGCAGCAGCTCCTGCGCGTAGACCACGATGGCCGGAAACGCCGACGCGAGAATCATCCCGATCGGCACGGTGAGCAGGGCCGTCCAGAAGAGGCCGACGTGCGGGAGCAACACCGTGAAGGGTAGAACGCCGAGGATCGAGGCCCAGATGACGTACTTGCGGCCGAATCGGTCGCCCAGCGGCCCCCCGACGATCGTGCCGAGCGCGACCGCGCCGAGGAACACGAACAGGTACAGCTGCGAGGTCTGCACCGACACGCCGAAGTGGTTGATGAGATAGAAGGTGTAGTAACTCGTGATGCTCGCCAGATAGAAGTACTTGGAGAAGATCAGCAGGAGCAGCACGGCGATCGCGCCGACGACGCGGCGGCTCGGGTGAGCGTGCGCCTCGCCGCGGGCGGAGGCGCGACGGGCGAGCGATGCCAGGCGCTCGGCGCCGTGCTGCCGGTACCAGTGTCCGACCTGCGTGAGCACGAAGATCCCCACGAGCGCTGCGACCGCAAACCACGCGACGCTGCGCTGGCCGTGGGGGATCACGATGAAGGCGGCGAGCAGGGGGCCCACCGAGGAGCCGAGATTGCCCCCGACCTGGAAGACGGACTGGGCGAGTCCGTGCTGGCCTCCCGAGGCCATGCGCGCGACACGCGAGGACTCGGGGTGGAACACGGAGGAGCCGGTGCCGACGAGTGCTGCCGCGACGAGGAGCAGGGCGTAGCTCGAGGCGAGCCCGAGCAGCAGCAATCCGGCGAGCGTGAAGCCCATGCCGACCGCGAGCGAATAAGGCCGGGCCTTGCGATCGGTGTAGGACCCGACGAGCGGCTGCAGGAGCGATGCGGTGACCTGATAGGTGAAGGTGAGAATGCCGATCTTGACGAAGCTCAGCGCGTACGCGCTCTTGAGCATCGGATACAGCGCCGGCAGCAGCGACTGCATCATGTCGTTCAGCAGATGGCTGAAGCTGATCGCCACGAGCACCGAGAAAGCGGTCTTTTCGACAGCGCGGGTCGTCGCGAGGCGCGCAGCGGTCTCGCTCACATCGTCCTCCGGTGGCAGCGGGGAGCCCGCCCCCGCGCCCTGCGAGCGGCAGCTGGATCGGACATCGTCAAAGGGTAAGGCGGGGCCCCCCCATTGGCAACGGCGCCCGACGCCTGGAAGGCGCCGGGGCCGCTGTCGAGGCCTCGGCTGGGGGCTGAATCACGCGCCGCAGGTCGAGCGCTGCGCCGCGTCCTTGGCCGCGCCTCAGTTTCGAGGCTGAGGCGTGACTCGCAGATAGGGCGTGAGGCTCTTCCAGCCCTCGGGATGGAGCTTGCGAGCCTCCTCGTCCGAGACCGAAGGGGCGATCACCACGTCCTCGCCGGGCTTCCAGTTCACCGGTGTTGCAACCTTGTGCTTCGAGGTGAGCTGCAACGAGTCGAGCAGTCTCAGCACCTCGTCGAAGTTGCGTCCCGAGCTCATCGGGTAGATGAGCATGGCCTTGATCAGCTTGTCGGGACCGATCAGGAACACGGTTCGAACGGTCTGGTTGTTGGCCGCTGTGCGGCCCTCGCTCGTCGTGCCCGAATCGGCGGGCAGCATGTCGTAGAGCTTCGCGACCTTGAGGTCATGGTCGCCGATCAGCGGGTAGCGCACCGTGCTACCCGTTGCCTTGACGATGTCGGTCTTCCAGCGCTCGTGGTCCGGCACCGGATCCACGGACAGGCCGATGATCTTCACGTTGCGCTTGGCGAATTCGGGCTCGAGCTTCGCGAGGTAGCCGAGTTCGGTCGTGCAGATTGGCGTGAAATCCTTCGGGTGCGAGAACAGCACGGCCCACGAGTTGCCGAGCCACTCATGAAAGCGGATGTGCCCCTGGGTCGTGTCGGCCTCGAAATCCGGCGCGCGATCACCAATTCGAAGTGACATCTCGAGATCCTCCGTTGAAGCCCGCCGCTCCAGGGCCTCGCTCGAGCCCGGCGGCCCGGCCCCTCGGATGGCGTGTCATTGAGACCCGGGAATGTAGCACTCGGGGCGCAGCCCGGCTAATGCGGGACAGTTCGATGAACATGCTGCGCGGTTATTTGAGGCGCGCGCGGTCACTTGCGGCTGGCGAGCAGCAGGATCGAGCAGTCCGCCCGCTCGAGGACAGCTGCGGGTAATGTGCCGGAGAACAGCGCATCGCCCGGAGGGGTGCCGACGTCTCCCATCACGAGCAGGTCGTGCCGACCGGTACGCAGCTCGTGCAGGATCGCATCGGCTGGCACCGCTCGGGCATCGATCGCCGTGTCCACGCGCAACGCATAGTGACGGGCGAGATCCACGACGTCGCGCAGCACCGAATCCGCGGCATCGGCAAGCCTCCACGAGCGCGTGAGACGGCGCCGCCACGAGGGCCGCTCGCTTGCAGTTGCGACGTAAAGGGCGGTCACCCGGGCACCGCTCGTCTGCGCGAGTGCCAGGGCGAAGTCCGCGGCTTCCCGCGAGTACGCGGCACCGATCACCGGGAAGAGCACTCGTCGGCCTGCGCTCGCGGGGTTGTGCGCATCGCGGCCGCGTGCATGCACGATGCATACGGCGCGCTCGAACTCCTGTGCGATCCGGGTGATGGTCGGGTTCACCTGCGTCGGGCCGCTGAGGAGCGGCTCCATCCCGACCACGAGCAGGCCGTACCCCTTCTTTCCCTCGCGCGCCACGGCATCCTCGGCGGAGTCCACGCTGTTGCGTGCGATGAGGTCGATCTCGGGGCGCGTCGCCTCGTGAGTTCGCACCGTCGCTTTCTCCATCGCCTCGCGGATCGCCTGGAAGTGCCGTTCGGTGCCGATCTGCCCCTCCTTCTGCGGGGCGAGGGCGGTCACGGGCATGCCGCGCGGCGCGGAGATCAGGCCGACGAGATACGAGGCGAGGCGGCCACTCGGGCTTTCATCCGTCGACAGGAGCACGCGCTCGAGCTGCGCAACGAAGCCCTGCTCCTCGAAGCGGGCGCGCTCGAGCTGCGCGCGCTCCTCGGGGCCGATCGGGATGCGCGCGACGGCCCAGCGCAGCATCGAGGGCATGAGCAGCGTCGTGAGCACCGCCATGCCGACGATCATCGTGAAGAGGGTCGTATCGAGCGCCCCCACGGCGAGACCGATCGTCGCCACGATGACCTCGGTTGAGCCGCGGGCGTTCATTCCGCACGCGAGCGCGAGCGACTCGGCGCGGCTCAAGCCGCCGAGGGCACCGCCTGCGAACGCGCCGGCGAACTTGCCGATGCTCGCGATCGCGACAAACGCGAGGGCGATCGCGAGCGCCGCAGGGCTCGCGATCGTGCGCAAGTCGGCGCTCAAGCCCGCCAGAGCGAAGAACACGGGCATGAACAGCGCGACGATCATCCCGCGAAGCTGCTCCTCGATGTGCCGCGTGAGGATCGGAGACTGGCCGATGAGCATGCCCGCCACGAACGCGCCGAGCACCGTTTGAACCCCGAGGCCCTGGGTAATGAGCGCCATGACGCCCATCAGCACGAGGGTCGTCGTGATGACGGGCATCTCGCTGACAAGGTGATCGTTGGTCCAGCGGATGAGGAAGTACACGACCCGCCGGCCGATCGTGAGACTGACGAGCAGGAAGAGGGCCGTGCTGAGTGCGGTCTTCACGAACGACGCCGCATCGAGCACGCCCGTGCGCGCGAAGCCGATGATCATCGAGAGGATGATCCAGCCGATCGTGTCGTCGACGATCGCTGCGGCGACGATGATCTGCCCCACATTGCGCCGCATGAAGTCGAGGTCCCGGATGACGGTCGCCACGATCTTTACGGACGAGATCGAGAGCGCCGTACCGAGAAACAGCGCAGTGATGAGGCGACGGTGCTCGTTCGGAATGAGCCATGCCGGGAGGACCTCCCCGAGGACTGCACCGAGGGCGAACGGCACGACGATCCCGCAGCTCGAGGCGATGAGTGCGGCGCGGCGCGCTCCGCTCACGCGCGAGAAATCCATCTCCATGCCGGTGATGAGCAGCAGCATGAGCACCCCGAGCTGGGCAATGCCGTCGAGCATGCCCTGCTGCACCGCGCGGGAGGGAAAGAGGTGATGCTGGAAAGCCGGAAAGAGCGCGCCGAGGACGGAGGGGCCGAGCATCACCCCGGCGAGGAGCTGACCCATCACGGCCGGCTGCCGGATGCGCTGCATCGCCTCGCCGAGCAGCCGCCCTGCGAGGAGCAGGACCACGATCTGAGCGAGAAAAACCTGGACCGAGCTCTCCGACATGCCGCCGAGTTACCATCGCATGAGGCGGCTGTCTATCGGCCGAAGACGCACCTTGGCCGGGCCGGGAGCGCACGCCGCAATCCGCGGGCGCATCGGGTCACGGGCGCGGTGCTGCGAGCGTGCAGTCGCAGGCTACGCTTGCGCGCGTGCTGCGGGAGAGGCGCTCTCCACGCGCACCCGCACGCAGAGCTCGTGCGAGCCTCCGCCGAGAATCACCCCGCGCAGCGGGGAGACATCCCCGAAATCCCGTCCCCACGCGACAGCGACATGGTCCGTGCCGACCCGCACGTTGTTGGTCGGATCGAGCTCGACCCAACCGAAAGGCGGCGCGAAGACGGCGACCCAGGCATGCGAGGCACCATCGGCCATCTGGCCCACCCGGCGCACATACCCGCTCACGTAGCGAGCCGCGAGACCCCGCGAGCGCAGGCACGCGATCATGAGCTGGGCGAAGTCCTGGCACACCCCCCGGCGCTTCACGAGGACCTCCTCGAGCGGGGTCTGCACGGTCGTGGTGCCGGGCGCATACTCGAGGTCCTCGTGGAGCTTGGTCATGAGCGCCGCTGCCGCCTCGAGAATCGACCGCTCGTGCGTGAAGCACTCGTGTGCATAGTCCACGTACATCCTCTTGAGCGGGATGTAGGGTGACTGACACCGAAAGCGGCAAGCCTCGAGCGTCTCCCGGCCTGGCGAACTGCCGTGGTAGGCAAGCGCGGCGCACACGCGCTCCCACGGCAGTGAGTCCGTGGCGAGCGGCTGCGGCCGCGGATGCACATCGATGTCCATGTCCGCGACGATCGCGAGTGCGCGGTGGGGATGGTCGAGCTCGATCCGCGTCACCGGATTGCCGAAGGCATCCACGGCGTCGCGCCGGCGATGCGGCGCGACCGAGACCTCGATCGCATGCTCTGCGCATTCCTGGTACGGAGCCGGTCGCGGGACGAGGTGCAGCAGCTGATGCGAATGCAGAACCTCCGTGCTGTAGGTGTAGAGCGTCTCGTGTCGGATGTGATAGCGCATCGCGCTCCTCGACGGCCCTAGATGGCGAGCGCGTGCAGGTCGAGCCGCGAGTGCGCGAAATGGCGCATCGACAGACGGTCGGAGAGCTGGGCGGCTGCTGCGCCAAGCGCCTGCAGCCGGGTCGCGAGCGCACCGCGTGCCGCAACGGCGCCGTCGCCCTCGGCCTCGAGCGTAAGGAGTTCCTCATCCCGCAACGTCGGGACTCCCTCGGCGCTGCGTTCCCCGCCTGCGGCCGCTGTCGCGAGCGCACCGAGCTCGCTCACGAGCGCCTGGCGCTGAAATGCGAGCGAGCGCGGGTGTGTCGCATCCTGGATCAGCAGATCGAGGGCGGCAGCGAGGCGCGGTGCGGCCGCGTAGCGCAGCCGGTACGCGCGCAGGCTCTCGCATGCCTCGAGAAGCCACTCGATGTGGCCGCGGCTCGTCACCTGCATCGATCCGAGATGGCGTGCGAGCAGCTGCGCGAGGAATTGCAACCGCTCGAGGCGGCGTCCGATGCGCAGAAAGCTTCCGCCGGCATCCTGGGTCACATCATCGAAGGCGAACCCGGCGAGAGCCGCGAGCGAGAGCAGCGCCCGATCGAGCGACTCGTGGGCGTCCTCGCGTGCGAGCGCTCCGGGTTGAAGGTGCCTCTGCAGCTGCATCACTGCGCGCCAGCAGCCGCCAGAGAGCCGGCCGCGGACCTGGCCGGCGCATTGCGCGAGCCTGCCGATGTCCGCCGCGAGGCCCTGCGGCTGCGCACCGCGGAGCGCTCCCCAGGGGTCCTCCTCGGGTGCGATGACGCCCACCTCACGGCAGAGCTTCACCGCAGCTTCAAACACTCCGGAGTCGAGGTGGGCCGTGAGTGTCGCACGCAGCAGCCGCGCCTTGTCCTCGCACCGTACTGCGTAGCGGCCGAACCAGTAGAGGCTCTCGACGAGCCTCGAGGGCAGATCGTCGTGGCGCACGGGAAGCCGCGCGGCGTCTCGAGGTGGCGCGCGGTCTCTCAGAGGCTCGGCTTGAGGATGGTCCCCCTGCGCGAGCGCGCGGTCAGGGAGTATCCAGAGATCCTTGCTGCCGCCGCCCCCCCGGCGGCTCGCCGGATCGGAGCTCTCTGCCATGCGCGCAAGGCCGCCCGGCATGACGACGAACCCCTGCTTCGTGGCGAGCGCGTACACCCGCAGCGTGAGCGCCCGCGCCGTGAACCCGGGCACGCGGCCTGCGCGCAGCGCGGGCGATTGCGAGCCGCAGAGCGGCTCCTGTGCGATGTAGGCGTAGGGTCTTCCCCGTAACCGTGCGATGAGCTCGGTGCGCGTGGGTCCGGCCGCCGTACGCCCCCGGACGGGCTCGAAGCGCTGGTTCGGGTAGGTGGGGTGGATGAGCAGCCGATCGATGTTCTCGAGCACGAACTCGAGCGCGGGCTTCTCTCCGCACCACCAGGTTGCCACCGCCGGCAGCGCCAGGCGCTCCCCGAGCAGACGTTCGGCGACGAGGGGCAGAAATCCGAGCCAGGCGGGGGACTCGAGCACCCCCGTGCCCGGAACATTCGTGACGCGGATGCGCCGCGCGCGTAACGCGCCGATGAGCGCCGCGATGCCGAGCGCCGAACCGCTCTTGAGCTCGAGCGGATCGCACTGCTCGTCGTCGACCCGGCGGAAGATCGCGTGTACGCGCCTCAGGCCGGCGATCGTCTTGAGGTAGACCGTGTCGTCCCGCACGGTGAGATCGGCGCCCTCGACGAGGGGCCAGCCGAGCTGGCGCGCGAGATAGGCGTGCTCGAAGTAGCTCTCATCGAGGGGACCCGGTGTCAGCACCACGCCGAGCGGACTTGCGCCCGGCTCGACGTGGCTCAGCAGCTGCTCGCGAAGCTCGGCGAAGAATCCGCGTATCCCGCGCACGCCGAGCTCGCGAATCGCCTCCGGCAGGAGCTGCTCGAGGATGTCGCGGTTCTCGAGCGCGTAGCCCGCACCCGAGGGCGTTTGAGTGTGATCGGCAAGAACCCACCAGCGCCCATCGGGCGCGCGGGCGAGGTCGGCTGCGTACAGCTGCAGCCACCTCTCGCCGAGCGGGCGGATGCCGTGGCAGGGCCAGACAAAGCTCGGGTGGCCGAAGGGCAGCTCGGCCGGAATGACCCCCTCGGCGGCGAGCTGCTGCGGACCATAGAGGTCGGCAAGGAGCCGGTCGAGCACGCGCGCGCGCTGCGCGATGCCGGCCTCGATGGTCTGCCACTCGGCAGGCGGCAGCACGAGCGGCACCGGATCGAGCGTCCAGGGACGCTCGGCGCCCCGCGAATCGGCGTGCGAGCTGTAGGTCACGCCGTTCTCGGCGATGAGGCGCCGCGTGAGCTCGGGGGCACGGCGGATCCGCTCGCGCATGTGCACCGCCGCGAGGCGCTCGACCAGGGCCTCCCAGTGCGTCCGTACGGTGCCCCGCTCATCGAGCAGCTCATCGTAGCGGCGGCGGTCCGGCACGTAGCTCTCGAGGTAGGCCGCCACGGCATCGGCTGGCCGGACGATGGGTTTCATGCCCGCTCATTATACGGAGCCCCACAGGTCGTGGCGCGCACCAAATTGGACGGCGCTGCACTCTATCAGGGCATTTGCCCCGGAAGTTTGAAAGCGTGCAGCGCCCGCTGGTATGTTCGCATCAACTTACGTTCTTGCGTCGAGTACGGCTTTCCGAACGAACACGCAGCTCGCCACAGGGGTTCCCGAGCGCTCGGTATGCACATCGACTGGAGCGCCTATTCGGCGCCGAATCTGCACGATGAGCTGATCGGCCCGAGCGGTCCACGCGCCGCCGGGCGCGCCCTAGTGCGTTATCTCTCCGAGCTCGACGGCGAGGAGATCGGGGTGCGGCAGCAGGCCGCCGAGCTCGCCATCAAATCGATGGGCATCACCTTCACGGTCTACCACGAGCAGGATGGCTCGATCGATCGGGCCTGGCCGCTCGACATCATCCCGCGAACCATCGCGCGTGCGGAGTGGCGCATCATCGAGAAGGGCCTCAAGCAGCGTGCTGCTGCGCTCAACTGCTTCATCGACGATGTGTACCACGATCAGCGCATCGTTGCGGAGCGTGTGATCCCGCGCTCGACGATCGCCTCGTGCAAGAACTTTCGCCCGACGTGCAAGGGGATCCGGCCGCCCTTCGATTGCTGGGCGCACGTCTGCGGGTCCGATCTGGTGCGCGACCGCGATGGAACGGTGTACGTCCTCGAGGACAATCTGCGGGTGCCCTCGGGAGTCTCGTACATGATCGAGAACCGGCAAGTGGTGAAGCGCGTGTTCCCGGAGCTGTTCGACAGCGCAGCCATTCTGCCGGTCGACGACTATCCCTCGCAGCTCTATGAGACGCTCGCGGGACTCTCGCCACGCAGGGAGTGCCGCCCCGAGGTCGTCGTGCTCACCCCGGGCATCTACAACTCGGCTTACTTCGAGCATGCGTACCTCGCGCGCCAGATGGGGTGCGAGCTCGCGGAGGGACGAGATCTCGCCGTGCACGAGGACGACTGTGTGTACCTCAAGTCCATCCGCGGCTGGACCCGCGTCGATGTGATTTACCGGCGCATCGATGATGATTTCCTCGACCCTGAGATCTTTCGCGCCGATTCGATGCTGGGGGTACCGGGGCTCATGCGGGCGTGGGCTCGCGGCACCGTCGCGCTGGCCAACGCCCCGGGCGCCGGTGTCGCCGACGACAAGCTGATCTACACCTACGTCCCCGAGATGATCCGGTACTACCTCGATGAGGAGCCGATCCTGCCGAACGTGCCGTCCTGGCGGTGCGAGGATGCGCGGCAGCTCGAGCACGTGCTCGCGCATCTCGATGCATTCGTCGTGAAACCGGTGGACGGCTCCGGAGGGTACGGCATGCTGATGGGCCCCATGGCGAGCCGGCGCGAGCGCAGCGAGTTTGCCGCGGCGCTCCGGGCGAATCCGCGCGGCTACATCGCCCAGCCGGTCATCATGCTCTCGACCGTGCCGACCTTCGTCGGCAATCGGCTCGAGCCGCGCCACGTGGATCTGCGCCCGTTCATCCTGAGCGGGCCCGCCACGCACGTCACGACGGGCGGGCTCACGCGCGTTGCGCTGCGCGAGGGAACGCTCGTGGTGAACTCATCCCAGGGCGGGGGGAGCAAGGACACCTGGATCGTGGACACCGAGGCCTGATCCGCCGTGCTCTCCCGGGTCGTGGAAAACGTCTACTGGCTCGCGCGCCATCTCGAGCGTGCGGAGAACACCGCGCGCCTGATCAGCGTCAACGCGAATCTGCTGCTCGATCTGCCGCCGGGCTACGCCCCGGGATGGTTGCCGCTCATCGACATCACGGGCAGCCGGACGGTCTTCGACGCCGTCTCGCGCTCCCACGACGAGGGGGCGGTCGTTCAGTTCCTGATGGCCGATCCCGTGAATCCCGGCTCCGTGGCCTGCTCGCTCCGGATGGCACGCGAGAACGCGCGAACGCTGCGCGATGTGCTCCCGACCGACGCCTGGGAGGTGCTCAACCAGTTCTGCCTCGAGTTCAATGAGGAGCTGCCGGCCGCCTCGAGCCGCCGCGCGCGCTTCACCTTCTTGAAGCGCATCGTGCTCATGTCCCAGACGCTGAGCGGCGTGCTCGAGGGCACGATGAACCGCAACGATGCGTACGCCTTCGCGATGCTGGGACGCAATCTCGAACGCGCGGACATGACGAGCCGGATTGCCGATGTGCGCTCCGCGCAGCCGCTCGCCACGGGTCCGCTGAAGCTCGGTCCATTCGACAGCATCCAGTGGATGAGCGTGCTCAAGTCCCTTTCGGGGTACGAGATGTATCGCCTCAGCCGCCGCACCCGGGTAAGCGCGCACGATGCGCTCGAATTCGTGCTCCGCGACGAGCAGTTCCCGCGGGCGTGTCTTTATTGCCTGCGGGCCATCGGGGCTGGTCTCGACGCCCTGCCGCGCAGCGCCGAGCCGCTCGCGACGGTCGCTGCCGCCTGCAGTTTTCTGCACCGGGCGCCCCTCGTGGGCGTCAATCAACGCGAGCTGCACGAGCTCATCGATCAGCTGCAGCTGCACCTCAACGGTATTCACGACAGCATCGCCGCCACGTACTTCCAGGGGCTCGATGGGGTGAGCGCGGACCGCTCGTACGCTGGGGAGGGCGCCACACCCCGTACCCTGCCGCTCTTTGCGAGCGGTTCGTGAACCTCGCGCGCGGACAGGGAGATGCCCGCGCGCGAGGTTCAGATCAGTTCGCAGGCGGCTCGGCGCCCGGATGCGGGTCGGCCATCGGGAAGGTGCGCGTACCCGACGAGGAAGGAGCCGCAGGTGAGCTCGGGGCAGCCTCGCTCTGAGGCGCGGCGCTAGGGACGCTCGCGCCGCCGCCGACCGGAGCCGCCGATGCCGAGGCAGGCAGCACCGTTCCGGTGGCCCGATCGACCGTATCGAGGAAGCGCTGCGCGATGTCGTCGGTGGTGGTGACCGAGCCGTTGGCGATCTCGGCCGCATCGACCGTGCCGCGATTGTAGAAGCGTGCGTCGGCTCCCGAGTCGATCGTGATGGCGGCGCCGCTCAAGGCCACACCGAGGAACAAGCCGCGGCTGCGCGAGTAGGAATAGACCTCCGAGGAGACCGTCGGATCGGTCGCGGCGGTTGCCTGCCGTCCGACCGGACCTGCGGCAACCGAGGCATCGGCGCCGAGGGTGAGCTTGCCGCTCGCGATCTTCTCGATGCTGCGCTTCGTGGTGAACACGAGCACCGCGTCGGTCGACTGCACGCCCCACTGGAATCCGAAGCTGCCGCCCGTGAGGTTGATGAAGATCGGGTCGCTGAACCGGCCGTCGTCTCCACGCACCACGAGCACTCCGTTGCCGCGTGAGCCGCCCAAGAAGAACGCGGCCTTGGTCACATCGGGTACGATGGCGATACCATACGCGCGCTCGAGCAGGCGCTGCGGCACGAACTGATCAGGCGCGGCCTGCAGCTCCGTGAGCACCTGCTTCGCGGTGAGCAGGCGAGCCTCCTCGCGGCCCTGCGCGTAGGCGGCGCTCGCACCGAGCGCGAGGACGATGGAAAGTAATCCGAGACCCAGGCGATTGTGCATCCGGCGATCCTCTGTCTGTAAATGCCGACGCCGCCCGGCGCCGGCCCACGATCCCCACTGGAGCTTACTCTACCTAGGTGAGATTTGGGACTATTCAGCATGAGATTCTTGCCATTCAAATCGATGATTCAGCTCGCCCTTCTGCTCACGGCGGTGGGCGCTCTCGCGCCGGCGCACGCGGAGTGGATCTATCGCGAGGCGCCGATCATGGGCACACGCTGCGACGTGGAGCTCTGGACCGACGACCACGCGAAAGGCGAGTCTGCAATCGATGCGGTGTTCGAGGAATTCCGCCACTTCGATGCCATGATGAGCACCTTCAAGCCGGACAGCGAGGTGTCGTACGTCAATGCGCACGCTGCCGAGCACCCGGTGAAGATCTCGGCCGAGCTCTACGACCTCACGAACATCGCGCTTCAGTACTCGAAGCTCACGCACGGCACCTTCGACATCACCTACGCGAGCGTCGGCTATCTCTACAACTACCGCGAGCGCGTCCGGCCGAACGAGGCGGCGATCGAGGCGCATCTGCCCGCGATCGGCTATCGGCACGTGCACCTCGACCCAAGAGCAAGAACGATCTTCTTCGACAGGCCCGGCGTGCGCATCGACTTCGGCGGCCTCAAGGGCTACGAGGTCGACCGCGGAGCGGCGGTGCTGCAGAGACTCGGGTTCACTCACGCGATGGTCAACGCAGGCGGTGACACGCGGTTCATCGGCGACCGGCTCGGCAAGCCGTGGGTCGTCGGGATCGCAGATCCCGACGATCCCCACAACCGCTACAAGTCGGCCTTGCGGATCCCCATCTTCGGCAATGCGGGAGTTTCCACCTCCGGCGATTACGAGCGGTACTTCGACGAGGGGGGCGTTCGCTACTACCACATCCTCGATCCGCGCACGGGCAAGTCGCCGCACGTGGTACGCAGCGTCACGATCATCGGTCCCACCGCGACGCGCACCGACGCCCTCACCAAGAGCGTGTTCGTGATGGGCGTACCGAAGGGAATCGAGTTCATCGACACCCTGAAGGACGTGGATTGCATCGCGATCACGCCTGACCGGCGGATCTGGTACTCGAAGGGGCTCGCGCCGCCGAAGTGGGCCCCGGCGGCGTCGCAGCAGGCGACCAAGCCGCAGAAGTAGCTCTCTAGAACCAGAGCGAGATGAAGAACTGGTAGATGCGAATATCCACCGAGTAAAGCGGTGCGTTGAGGATGGTCACGCCGTTCGCCGGATCGACGAGCAGCGCGTTACGGAAGTCCTGGTAATCGATCCACAGCCGATCGTAGCGGATGTTCGCCGTGCTCCTCTGGATCCAGGGCACGTGGGGGATCGTGAAGTCGTACGTTGCGCCCACGCCGACCGAGTAGCTGTAGTAGTCGGACAGCTCCCGATTGCGGGACATGAAGTTCTGCTGGTCCGCGTACTGGAAGGCGTTGTTGTAGAAGCTCGCGCGCGTCTGGGTGTAGTAGCGCACGGTCGCATCGAAGGTCCACTTGCGCCACGGCTGGGTGTAGCCGAGCTGCGCGGTCTGGGCGTGGATGTCCCAGGTGTCGAAGTAGTACCGGTACTGCAGGTCGATCGCGGCGCGATAGGGCAGGTAGTACTTGTAGTCCCCGCCGATCGCGTTGCTCGTGCGGGTGCTCGGGTCGATCTCGGGCTCGGTGCTGAAGCCGCGCCCGGAGGTCGGGTCGAGGTAGATGAGATCACGATAGGGGTTGGAGAGCCAGCCCTGGTCGGTGATGATCTCGTCGTTGAGCGAAACGAGCGAGTTGCGCGTCAGGATCTGCGTGAGCCCGACCCCGTAGGAGCGCTCGTCCATCGTCTGCTCGCCGAAACTCGGATCGTGGATCTTGTCCTCGCACTCCCCGGTCGAGGAGTGCATCGCGCACTCCATCTTGTAGACGTCGTTCCAGGTGCGCCGGAAGGTCATGCTGACCGTCGTCAGGTCGCCGAACAGGTCCTCGCTGATCGAGAAATTGGCGGTGTTCGAGCGGTAGTCCGGCTCGTAGCTGTGCGTGAAGCCGACCGAGTAGGTGGTCTTGCCGGAGAGGTACTCGACAGAGAGGCTATCCTGCGTGCGCTGCTCGACGTACGGGCTCGCATAGAGCATCACATCGATCGAGGCGCCCGAGACCACGTCGGTGAGGTGGCTGTACTGGATCGATATCTTGTCTCCGACCTTCTTGCGGATGAGCCAGGTCTTGCCATCGATCACCTGACCGCCGCCGACGTACTGGCTCGCGCTGTAGTCCACCTCATCCTCGGGCAAGACGGCCGTGCGGCTCGCGGAGCTGTACAGCGTCGCGACCACGACGGTGAGGAGCGCGATGCGCAGTGCGCCCGATGCCGAGCGCTGCGGACGGGGGCGAGGCGCCGGGGCGGCGCGCGATCTCAGTTGCATCCGCACCCACCGCCCGCGGCGCCCGTTGCGCCCCGCGCCGCATTGCGCACCTCGTAGACATGGTCGAGGAACATGTTCGCCGCCGCATCGCGGTCGAAGCTCATGATCGGATCGGCGAGGTGCTCACGCTCGTAGGGCTTGACCCACGGGTGGATCGACGAGCATGCCCCGAGCGCGAGCGATGCCACCGCGATCGAGAGCACGAGGACGGCTCGAGGCATGCGGCACATGGCCTACTCCTGCACCAGAGCCCGGATCTCGTTGAGATACTCGTTCTCGTCGCCGGGCTTGTACCCCTGGTGGAGCATCCGCACGTTGCCCTTGCGATCGATGAACACCGTGGTCGGCATGCCGGGGACGCTGTAGAGCTTACTCACGATGCTCTGGGTATCGAACAGGACGGGGAAGGTCACGGGCGTCTGCTTGAGCCATTCCTCGGCCGACTTGCGGTCCGGCTCGACGTTGACTCCGATCAGGCTGAAACCGAGCTTGCTGTAGTGCTTGTAGATGTTGTCGAGCAGCGGCATCTCCTGGCGGCAGGGACCGCACCAGCTCGCCCAGAAGTTGATCATGATGACCTGTCCCCTGAACTGGGAGAGGCTCACGATGCCGCCATCTTTCGCTGGCAGGCTGAAGGCGGGTGCCGGGCCCTGGGGAATGCCGCCGAGCGCCGGGACCGCGACGATGAGGGCAGCGAGGCTGCCGATGAGAATCCGGTTCATGTCAAGCTCCTTTCGCCGCTCTCGCGGCTTCGCGCCTCAAAAGAAGAAGGTGAGTCCGACGTGTGCCTCGAGATTGCTCGCGAGCTTCTCGACGCCGATCACGTCCGAGTTGTACACGCGATCCTCCACCGCAACGTGCACAGCGACCCAATCCGCGGGCAGGATCTTGTATCCGGCGCCGAAGTTGACGGTGAACTTCTGATCGCCGCCGAAATCGGTGCTGCCGACGCCCGCGAGCAGGTAGAACGAGCTGATCAGAGCGTAGTTGCGACCGAGGAACACCTCTCCGGGCAGGAAGTTGTAGCCCACCGAGAGATCGTAGTACTTGAACCACCTCTCACTGTCCGTAAGCAATTGGATCCCGCTCAGGACCTCGAAGCTGGTGAGGCCCGCCTTCGAGCGGCCGGCCTCGGCCTGGAAGAAGAAGTCCTCGCTCACGTGATAGGCCGCCTGCACGCCGTAGACGGGGTGCGCGCCGAAGTCCTCGATGTTGAGCGTCCCGTAGTAGCCTCCGAGCTCGATGTCCTGCGAGCGGATCTTCGGCACCGTCACCTGGCGCCGCTCGACCTCGGGCTGGATCACCCGCGGGGGGGTCCCGGAGTCGGTCCCCTCGCCCTGCGCGCCTTGCGATGCCGGAGGGGATCCCGCGGTCCCGCCCGTATCCGGCGAGGCTGGAGTGCCCTCGGCGCTCGTCTGATCCTGGGCGGGCGCCCGCCCGCCCCCGAAGAGGTGATGCACGGTTGCGCAACCCCCGAGGCTCGCGACCAGGGTTAGAAGAAGAACGCGATGCCTAATTTCCATTCGTCTACCTGCTGGTTCTCGTTGCGCTTGGTGAAGACCATGTGGTTCTTGTACTCGCCGCGCAGGAACAGCCGCCTCGTCAGATAAAAGCGGAATCCCGCACCGACGAAGGCGGACTGATCGGTCGTGTCGGAGGGCTGCACGAGCGTCACCTTCGGCTGGGTGTACACGAAGCCCGTGCCGAGGCTCACGAAGGGTGAGAAGCGCCTCTCCGGAAGAAAGATGTGGGTGAGCGCGACGTCCCCGGTCGTGCCGTTCGCCACCGTCCCGAGGAACTCCGCGATGGACACCTCGAGCTGCAGATCCGGCACGAGCGACACGGCGGCGTACGCGGAGAACGCGGAAGCACCGCCGTAGTCTCCGTAGGGAAAGATGCCCACCTCGTAACGGTGCGCGCTGAAGCCTGCCCGATCGCCGAAATTGAAATGGAAGGGCGTTCCATCGGCGAGCACCGTGTTCTGCATGTCCTTCGCCGAGACCCAGCCCTCGACACCGCGCGTGGTGCGCACCTTGAACCAGTCGGTGCGGCGCTTGATCACATCGACGCTCGCCTCGCGCTCGACGACGTAGAACACCGGATACCCGCGACCCGGCCCGGTATGCAGCTCGAGGTAGGGTGCCGCGACGAACACCTGCAGGTACTCCTGGGCGGACCGCGCGAGCGGAGCGGCGAGGAGAATGAGCAGGCATAGGGCGAGACGGACCGGCGATGGGCGCAAGGTTTTCCTAACTAGTTGTTGTTGAGCTGTGCGGCCGCATCGAACGGACTGTTGAAGTACTGCGCGCCGAGATCGACCCACTCCGAGATGATGCGCAGCTCCGAGGGGTTGAGGATGCCCGCGTGGATTGCGTCGGTCGATGTGGGTCCGAGCAAACTGAAGAAGGCCGTAGAGGCGACCGCGCTGCTCGCGGTGAGGGGCCCGGGAACCTCGACAGGCACCTGCGTCGGCTGACCCGTCGTTGGGTCGATCGGGCCGGGCTGCGTCACCGGGACGAGCGCGCCGTTGACGAGCTGGAGCTCATCGTGCTCGGTGAGCAGATCGAGATAGGAGACGAACTCGAGGGGCTGCTGGTTCGAAGCCGTGTTCGTCAGGTCCAGATCGCCGGCGGGCGGGGCCGGGTTGCCCGTGGCGTCCGTCGGGCTGTGGCACCCGCCCTGGGTGCAGGTGTGATTGGCGATCACGTTGCCGTTGGTGTCGGTCACGATGCGCGAGGCGCTCCAGATCGGCTGGATGTGATCCGGATAGTCGATGATGATCATGCAGTTGTACGCCCACCCCGCCAGGCAGTTGTTCGTGGTGGGGGCGGGCTCGGTGGAGGGCTGCTGCAGGTAGCTGTAGGTGATCGAGGGGTTCGCCGCAAGCCCGGTGCCGTTCGTGTTGGTCCACACATCGGTGTAGAGCACCTCGACGTTCGGCTCCATCTGCAGGCACGGAGGACTGTCGCTCGCGCAGCTCACGGCGCTGCGGGCCTCGGCCATGGTCTGCCCGGCCGCGGTCGGCGGGAAAGTCGGCACGGAGTTGGTGAAGGCACCGGCCGTCACCTCGGCGGCGGTGGCTCCGGAGTACGCGGCGTTGAACAGGTCCTGCCGCCCGTGCGAACGGGCCGTCTCGCCGGCGGCCGGGTTTTGCTGCGCGGCGGGCGTGTGACAGCCGTTGCACTTGAGCACCTCCCCAGGGGTGACCTGGAGCCACGCGTTGTGCGTCGGGAAGATGCGCTGCGCATTGGCATCGAGGATGTCGATCTGAAAGGGTACGTTCGCGGGGACCTCGATGTACACGGAGCCATCGGGCTCGACGGGGGCATAGCCGAAGATCGCGCGCATGTAGTTCGTCACGCCGAACGCGGCCTGCGGCAGATTGAGCTTGAGGAACGCCGGATCGGGCTGCGGCACCGGGGTTTCGACGCGAATGAAGCGCGCCGGCCGTTGCGTCGCGGGGGTTGCTCCGTTGGCAAGGGTCGTGGTGTTCGGCTGAGCGGTGTCCACCCCGTCGAAATCGTACACGCTGTGGATGTCGATCGCCCCCACGCTCGCATTGTAGAAGGTCTCATTGAGCGTGGTGCCCGGCACGCCATCGAGAATGACTGCGGGCAGTGACCGCGGCTGCGCCGCCACCGCGTCCGTGATCATGATGCCGTCGGTCGGCTGCATGATCGGCTGCAGCGTGTTGGTCGAAGGGTCGAACATCCAGAGGCTATAAAGGGGAGGCGCATCGGTTGCCGTGGGGCTTGCGAGCGCAGTCGGGGTGCAGGGCACGACCTGGTTCGTGGTCGTGTCGAGCAGCCGGCACTGCGTCCAGCTCACGAGGATGCGGCCCGAGCCGTCCCAGAGGGGGAATCCGTCGTAGAAGCGACCGCCGGGCGAGGGCCCCGGAATGGTGAGCACCTCGTACGTGGTTGCGGGCGTCTGCGCGGGTCCCGTGCCGCTCGCGTCGGCGAGCACGGGCTGCGTGTTCTCGACGTAGTCCTTCGTGTCGATCTCGACGAGGTCGCCGCCGAAGTCGGTTCCGAGCGGCGCTGTCGCGCTTTCGGTGCCCGTGTACGGGCGGATGAGCGCGAGGATATTGCCGCCCTGCATCTCCTTTGCCTTGACGAACTCGACGGTCGCATCGGCAGTCGGGGTGCCATTCGGTCCGGTCTGGTGGCTGTTCGCACCATACAGCAGCTGCAGGTTCGTGCCGTCGGGATTCGAGGTGTAGAGCTGCATGCCGTCCTTGCCGGGCGCATCGTCCCAGCGCGTCCACATCACCTCGCCGCTCATGAGCACCGAGGGGTCCCGATCGTGGCTCGCGTTGAAGGAGATCTGATGGATGTCGCTGCCGTCGGCGTTCATCACGTGCAGCACGAATGCGGGCTCGGTTCCGGCCTCGTCCTCGGCGATGTATTCGGAGAACCCCTCGTTGAGGAGCGCCGCCTGGGACTCGGTCTGACGCGTGGAGGAAAACAGAATGCGCCCGTCGGGGAGGAACTGCGGCGCCACGTCGTTGATATCGGGCAGGCCGGCGTCCGGATCGGTCGCCGGGTTGATGACCTGGCTCAGCGTGTGCGTCGCGATGACGTACTGCCAGATGCGCCAGAAAGGGGGCTTGTCCTGCTGCTGCTTCGTCGCAAGCGGCCCCCGCATCGCGAAGAGCACCGTCGCGCCGTCGTACGAGACGCTGAGGTCCTTGATGTCGTAATTGGCCGCGTTGGCCGTTCCGGTCCCCGTGACCGAGGCGGTGATGTTCGTCTCGGTGCCGGTCGGGGAGGCGCTCGAGCGCATGAACACGTCCGCCGAGGGCAGGGCGGTGCGCATCATGCGCAGGTCGTCCTGCGTCGTCGGGACGGAGTAGCGCTTGATATAGAAGATGGGGAAGTCCGCCTCCGGAGGGTCGGCCGCCTGACCGCCCGCAGTCTGCACCGAGCCGGTGCCGCTGCTGCAGGCGCCGAGTAACAGGGCGCAGGCGGCGAGCAGCAGTGCGAACGCGCACGCGGGCGCCATCGAGGCGCGCCGCATCGCCGCAAGCCCATTCTGTCTGTCAGTGTGCACCGCCATACAAGATGCTCCCACCCGTACAACCGCCCGGTACGCCCGCGGCGCACGGCCACGGCTGCAAGGGTATCTAACGTAATACGTGTTTGTGCAGCGGCTGGCGGCGGTTCTGTCGATCCCGTCACGGCGCCGCGGCCCCGGAGTGCGCTCCCCGTCATGCTCGCATATGCGAGCCCTCGGCAGGATGGCTGCACCCGCTCTCGGGTCTCAAATAGTCGTTTAGCCGCGCACTCGCCGTGACCGGTCTCGCAGTTGGGCCGGCGATGCGCCTCGAAGGACGCGCCGGGGTCTGAATGTCTGCAACTGGCGACGTCGGCCGACTGAGACAACGGGCGGTGGTTCCGGGGTGGGTATAGTGGCTCCCGTATAGCGGCGCGTTCGCTGGGAGGGAACGAGTGCCATGAGCACGAAAGACATGTATGACTCGGTGGGTTCGCAGATGCCGCGCGCGATTCGCGCGCCGAGCGCATCGCAATCTCCCAAGCGGAGCTCGCGGCTCATCCGGCGTGGCGCGCTCGGTGTCGCCTGCGCGGTCGCGACGGCCATGCTCTCGAGCGCGGCGCTCGCGGGACCCAACGAGCAGGCGATGCGGCTCTACAACCGCATTGCTGGCGTACCCCCGTCGCCGAGCGAGCTGCAACAGATGGCCGCCGACATCCAGGCGAACAACGCGATGGCGGCTGCGGCCATCGCGACCAACTCGCCGAATTTCTACAACACGGTGCTGAAGAACTGGGCGATGCCCTGGACCAACCGTGACCAGACGGCCTTCGCGCCGCTCAACGATTACGTCGCGACCGTGATCGGCATGGTGCGCGACAACGTGCCGTTCAACACGGCGCTCTCGGCCGATATTCTCTACATGAGTAACGCACCAGGGCTGCCTGCGCCCTCGGTAGCGGACAACAACCACTACGCGACGGCTGAAGCGAACAACGTCGATCTCCAGGCGACGCTCGTGCAGACGACGCAGTCGGGCACCTACGGGATACCGAGCACCGCGACGGCGGGCCTCATCACCACCCGCGGCTCGGCCTCGTCGTTCTTCATCAATGGTACGAATCGCGCCATGTTCCGCTTCACGCTGATCGCCCACCTGTGCAACGACATGCCGCAGGTGTCGGACATCACCCGTCCGCCGGATCGCATCCGCCAGGACGTGAGCCGCTCACCGGGTGGCGACAGCCGCGTGTTCCTCGATACCTGTATCGGCTGCCACAGCGGCATGGACCCCATGGCCCAGGCCTTCGCCTACTACAACTTCGTGGGTACCGTGGTCGGCGATGGGACCAACACCGGCTCGCTGCAGTACACCCCGGGGCAGGTGCAGGCGAAGTACCACATCAACGCCACGAACTTCCCGCAGGGCTACTACACGACCAATGACGACTGGACGAACTACTGGCGGCAGGGGCCGGACCAGATTCTCGGCTGGAGTCCGAGCCTGCCGGGCAGCGGCGAGGGCGCCAAGTCGCTCGGCCAGGAGCTCGAGAACAGCACCGCCTTCGCGGCCTGCAAGGTACAGCAGGTCTTCCAGGCGGTGTGCTATCGCGCCCCCGAGAACTCGGCGGACCTTTCAGAGGTTGCACAGATGCAGAGCGACTTTCAGACGGGCGGTTACAACCTGAAGCAGATGTTCCAGGAGGCCGGCGTCTATTGCATGGGCAATTGACGCTGACCGCAATCCGCACCGGCTGATCGCTTCGAGGTGAACAGGGAGACTCTCATGAACGGGTTACCGCTCATCCACCGCACCAAGCGACTGTTGCAGCTCGCCACGGCGCTTGCATTTGCCGTGGCGCTCGCAGCCTGCGGCGCAGGGGCACCGACGACCGCCAATCCGGTGACCAGCGCGCCCACCGCGCAGAGCTACACGGGACCTGCGCCGGAGGATGCGGACGTGCAGTCGTTCATGACCAATCTCTGGTCGAACATCAATTCGAGCAATCGCTGCGGCGCCTGCCACAGCCAAACGGGTGGCCAGTCGCCCGAGTTCGCGCGCACCGACAACGTGAACCTCGCCTACCAGGCGGCGAACACGGTCGTGAACCTGTCGCAGCCGAGCCAGTCGCTGATGGTCCAGAAGGTCTCCGGAGGACACAACTGCTGGCTCGCATCCCCGCAGGCCTGCGGCGCGACGCTCACCGTGTGGATTCAGAACTGGGCGGGCGCCACGGCGACCGGCAGCCAGCAGATCCAGCTCGTCGCACCGCCCGAGATCACCGTCGGCTCGAGCAAGAGCTTCCCCGCGAGCTCCTCGCTCTATCAGAGCACGGTCTATCCGATCGTGACGCAGTGGTGCTCGCGCTGCCACTCGAGCGCGGCCGCCTCTCCACAGCAGCCTTACTTCGCCGACCCCGACGTGAGCATCGCCTACACCGCCGCGCAGCCGAAGATCGTGCTGGCGGACGCGAATCCCGCGAACTCCAATCCGGCCGCCCCCTGCACGATCACGGGCGATGGCAACTCGGCGACCACGACCTGCCAGTCGCGCTTCGTGCAGCGCTTGGTGCAGGACCACCACAACTGCTGGAGCGACTGCGCGCAGAACGGCCAGACGATGCTGAATGCCATCATCTCGATGGCGGGCCAGATTCCGCTCACCCCGATTGATCCCTCGCTCGTCGTATCCAAGGCGCTGACGCTCTACGACGGCACGGTCGCCTCGGGACAGAACCGCTACACCGACGCGCAGATCGCGCTCTACATGTTCCAGACCGGCACGGGCAACATCGCCTACGACACGAGCGGCGTCGAGCCCGAGCTCGATCTCACCCTCGACGGCAATGTCACCTGGGTGCAGGGCTGGGGCATCAACATCGGCGCGGGTGGCAAGGCGCAGGCCTCGACCACCGCGAGCTCCAAGCTCTACAACATGATCACCTCGACGGGGGAGTTCTCGATCGAGGCCTGGATCAACCCGAACAACCAGTCGCAGCCGAACGCCTACATCGTCAGCTACTCGGGAGGCGCGACCGCACGCGACATGACGCTCGCGCAGAACGCCTTCCAGTACGAGGGCCTGGTGCGCAGCAGCGTGACGGACACGAACGGCATGCCGGCGCTTGCGACCAACCCCAACAACGAGGTGGCCCAGGCGGCCCTGCAGCACGTCGTGCTCACGTACGATCCGGTGAACGGGCGCAAGCTCTACGTGAACGGCGTGTTCACCGGCGACGTGGATACCAAGGGCGGCGGCACGCTCGCCAACTGGGACAACACCTTCGCGCTCGTGCTCGGCAGCGAGACCTCGGGCAGCAATGCCTGGCAGGGCGTGATCCAGATGCTCGCGATCCACAATCGCGCGCTCACCCCCGCGCAGGTGATGCAGAACTTCAACGCCGGCGTCGGCGAGCAGTACTACCTGCTCTTCGACGTGTCGAGCCTCACGAACGTCCCGCAGAGCTACATCATGATGCTCGCGAGCCTCAACGACAATTACTCGTACCTGCTCACGAACCCGACCTTCATCAGCCTCGATTCGTCGGCGACGCCGAACAACATCCCGATCCAGGGGATTCGCATCGGCATCAACGGCCAGGAGGTTCCGGTCGGGCAGACCTACATTCCGCTCACCTCGACGATCACCTCGTCGGCCTACAACAGCACTTCGGGACAGCAGCTCTCGAGCGTCGGCGCGGTCGTGCCGATCGAGAACGGTCCCGCGTACGATCAGTTCTTCCTGACGTTCGCGCAGATCGGGTCGAATACCCACACGTATTCGAACCCGACGGTCACGCCGCCGGCGCCGATCCCGGGACCGACCGAGCCCGATCTCGGCGTGCGCACCTTCGAGCGCGTCAACCAGAGCATGGCGAAGCTCACGGGTGTGTCCCCGCTCAACTCCACGGTCGCCTCGACCTACGCGACCGTCGAGCAGTCGCTGCCCGCGATCCCGAGCTTCACGGCCTACGCCTCGGCGAATCAGACGGCGTACGCGCAGCTCGCCGCGGCGTATTGCCAGGCGATGGCGACCGATCCGACCATGGGTCCGGCATTCTTCGGGTCCGGCTATAACCCGAACAACGACGGCTCGTGGGTCACGAGCAACAGCTCGCAGGTCATCAATGCGATCTACAACAACCTGATCGAGACGAACCAGGGCACGCAGCTCACCACGATGCCTTCGCTCACGGAAGTCAGCGGGGAGCTCACGAACCTGATCGGTATCCTCGATACCGGGTCCGCGCTCACTCAGTCGGGCGAGACGGGCGTCATTGCGACGGCCGCCTGCACCGCCGTGCTCTCGAGCGCCGCGACGCTCGTGAACTAGGCCACATTTTCCGGAGACCGCCATGATCATCCGCAAGAAGTTGCCGCGACCGAAGAAGCTGCACGAGCCGCTGCTGCACCCCGACCATCCGAGGCCGGTCACGCGCCGGCAGATGCTCGCGGCGGGGCTGCTCGGAGCCCAGGCGTACGTGCTGGTGCCCGCCGCGCTGACGGCGCTGCTCAAGCCGCGCTCGGCACGGGCGCAGCTCGCAACGGACGTGGGCGATCTCGTCTCGAGCTGCGGCATCTCGACTCAGGGTGCCGGAAAGATCCCGTTCATTTGCTTCGATCTGGCAGGCGGTGCCAATCTCACGGGCTCGGAGGCGCTGATCGGCGGATCGGGCGGACAGCTCGACTTCCTCTCTACCGCCGGTTACGACAAGCTCGGGCTGCCCGGAAACATGCTGCCGAGCTCATCGAACCCCGGCAGTGCCTCGGGCAACTTCATCGACACCTCGATGGGGCTCGCCTGGCATTCGGACGGAGCCATTCTGCGCGGCATCAAGTCCATCGCGTCAACCGCAACCCTCGCCGGGATGAACGGCGTTGCGATCGCCGCCGTCTCGCAGACCGACACGCAGGACAACCCGCACAATCCGATGTACGGCATCTGGATGGCCGGCGCGAACGGCTCGCTCCTCACCCTGATCGGCACCGAGGCGACCGTGTCGGGCGGCAACTCCGAAGCGCCCGCGAATCTGATCAACCTCACCGTGCAGCCCTCGGTCATCACCCAGGCAAGTGACTGCACGGGCCTCGTGAACACCGGAGCCATCGGCACCATGTTCCCCACGGCCTCCGACGCCGTCGCCGTGCTCGAGTCCACGACGCGCTTGAGCGGCGGGACGGTGCTGAGTGGCGGCTCGGGCGTCGGCGGCTTCACCGCAGGAACCACGCTCGGCAACGTGACCGTTCAGTCCGGCGATCCCACCGCGGATGCGCAGCTGAAGGCCGGGCTCCTGTGCGGTTACGCGAAGACGGACGCCCTCGTGAACACCTTCGGCAATCCGGCCTCGCTCAACCCGGACCTCGACACCAACATCGTCGGAACCTCGAGCAGCATCTTCACCGCGACGCAGTACCAGGATCCGAACGTCCAGGCGACGGCCGCGGTCATGAAGCTGGTCGTGAGCGGCTTCGCGGGCGCCGGGACCATCGCGCTCTCGGGCTACGACTACCACGACAGCACGCGCGCGACCGGCGAGACCAAGAATTTCGCCGCCGGCACGTGCATCGGCGCGTGCCTCGAGTACGCGAGGCGCATGAATCAGCCGCTCGTCGTCTACATCTTCAGCGACGGCTCGCTGGTCTCGACGGGCATGGTGGACGACTCGACCGCCGGGCGCGGCAAGTACGGCTGGCAGGGTGATAGCTCGACGAGCGCCAATACCGTCATGCTGGTCTACAGCCCCGCCGGGCGCCCCACGCTCATGTCGGGGGGCAGCGGCAACCAGATCGGCTCGTACAACTCCGACGGCTCCGTCAACACCTCCTCGAGCCCCGCGGCCAATGCCGTGAACCTCCTCGTGCAGACCGTGATCCTCAACTACATGGCTCTGAACAACGAGGTGGGGAGCTACGTGAGCACTTTCGGTGCGGCGAACGGTCTCGGCACCACCACCGCGGATCTCGATCCGCTGATCGCGTTCAACCCGATCGTGTGAGGCACGCGATCGGCTGAGGCGCCTGCGGCTCACTGTCGCGCATTTCCGACACTGCGCCCGCTTTCGGGCGCAGTGTGCGCGAGATCATGCGGCGGCGGTGCGTTTGCCGACTCCGTTCGTTGACACTGTCAAGCGCGGTGTGCGAGGGTTCTGCGCGCTTGTTTGTGACGGTGTCCTTCGGCGGAGGCGAGAGCGGGCGGTGCGAGTCCCCTATCCATCCTGGCGCGGCGTATTCGCGCTCGCTGTCGTGCTCGGCAGCGGCGCGGCGCTGCCTGCGCCGGACTACCCGCTCATCGCGCACGCGGCTCCGGATTTCGCCTTGCATGCGTTCCGCGGGGATAACGTGCGGCTCTCGGAGCATCGTGGGGAGGTCGTGCTGCTCGCGTTCTGGAGCAGCAGCTGCAGCACCTGCGCCGCACAGCTGGCGGCACTCAACCGGACCTACCTCACGTACCGCTCGGCGGGCCTCGAGGTGTACGGGATCAGCGTCGAGGCGGGCGCGCGCAGCGCCCGCGACTTCGCGCACGCGCACCGCGTCGAGTTTCCGATGCTCTTCGACCCCGAGGAGGAGGTGAGCCGGCGCTACGAGGTGGACAGTCTGCCGATGGTCATCCTGGTGGACCGCAGCGGCACGATCCGCGACGTTCAGCGCGATTTCGCCGCGCGCGATCAGGCACGCTATTTACATGAGCTGCGCGGCCTGCTCAATGAGTGATCGGAGTGTTATGCGAGCCCAAGCTTTCTGTGGCGACGGGATGAGGGTCTTAGGCAGGCTGGCGCGCGTCGTCGCGGTCTCGTGCGGTTGCATGCTGCTCGCCGTTGCGCGGGCGCAGCAGCCTGCTGCCCCACCGAGCGCGCAGGCACCCGGCGCTGCGCCAAGCGCGCAGCCATCCGTCACCACGCCCGCCCCCGGTGCACAACCGCCAGGCACGACGCCCAATACGCAGCCCCCGGGCGCAGCGCCCGCGCCGGGGTCCTCTGGCTCGGCCGCGGGTGCCGCGAGCGATGCTCCTTCGGATGCGGACACGCGTGCGATCGACGAGCAGACCCAGGCACTCAAGAAGGACGTGGTCGATCTCAATCGCGACCTCTATGTGCTCGAGGAGGAGCTGCTCTATCCTGCGAACACGCAGGTCGCCGTGTTCCTGTCGATGGACGTGGGCACCTTCTTCGGGCTCGACTCCGTGCAGCTCAAGATCGACCAGAAGGAAGTGGCCAACTACATCTACACGCCGCGCGAGGTGGATGCGCTGCTCAAGGGCGGCGTGCAGCGCCTCTACATCGGCAACCTCAAGACCGGCACGCACGAGCTCGTCGCCTTCTTCACGGGCAAGGGCCCGAACGACCGCGACTACCGCCGGGGCGCCACCATCAAGTTCGACAAGTCGATCGGCGCGCACTATCTCGAGCTGAAGATCGACGACCGCCAGCGCAGTCTGCAGCCGGAATTCGAGATCAAGGACTGGGGGGAGTAGCCGCACCCATGCGACGGATGGCTCTCATCCTCGCCGCCGCCGCGATCCTCGCGACCAATCTCGCGGCGGCGGCGCACCGCAATCCGGATGCGCTGCGGCCCACGCGCATCCGCGATCTGCATTACGGCGACGTGCTCTTCTATTACTTTCAGGGACCCGACCGGGATCTCGAGGCGCTCACCCGGCTCTCCGCGTACGAGCACTGGAACCTCATTCCGCATCACGAGGCGGACGCGCAGCTCCTCCTCGGCGGGCTGTATCTCGACCTCGGCCTGCATAACGAGGCCGGCGCGCGCTTCGAGAGACTCCTCACCCCCGACGTGCCGGTCGGCGTGCGCAACCGCGCCTGGTTCTACCTCGCACAGGTGTGGTATGCGCGCGGCTACCTCGATAAGGCGGAGCAGGCGCTCAGCCAGGTCCAGGGTCGGCTGCCGGTCGAGCTCGAGGCGCAAAAGGAGCACCTCCTGAGCAACGCCCTGATCGATCAGGGGCGCTACGACGCTGCCGTGCAGCTGCTCGAGCACTGGCGAGGCCCGCCCGACTGGATGGCGTACGCGCGCTACAACCTCGGCATCGCGTTCGTGCGGGAGCACCGGCTGAGCGACGCAGACCGCAGTCTCACCGCGGTCGGAACGCTCAAGACGCGCAGTCCGGAGCTCATTGCGCTGCGCGATCGCGCCAATCTCGCGCTCGGGTACGCCTATCTGCAGGCGAATCAGCCCGCTCAGGCCCGTCCGGCGCTCGAACGGGTGCGGCTCGCGGGCCCCTCGTCCAGTCAGGCGCTCCTTGGGATGGGGTGGGCAGATGCGGCGCTCGGGGACTACCGCGGTGCGCTCGTCCCGTGGCTCGAGCTGCGGCGCCGCAGCCTGATGGACTCCGCGGTCCAGGAGTCCTATCTCGCCGTGCCGTATGCCTACGGCAAGCTCGGCGCGAACGGTGAAGCCGCGGACAATTACGAGAGCGCGCTCGGTTCGTACATCTCGGAAACTCGCGCGCTCGATGCCGCCATCGGGCGGGTTCGCGGGGGCCAGCTGCTCGAGCCCCTCCTTGCCGCGCAGCAAGGGGCGCAGTACGGGTGGTTCTGGCAATTGACGAACTTGCCGAACGCGCCGGAGTCGCGCTATCTCTACACGATTCTCGCGGGGCACGATTTCCAGGAGGGGCTCAAGAACTATCGCGACCTCGGCTACATGCAGCGCACGCTCGGGGTGTGGGCCGAGAGCATGGATGCGTTCGCGGACATGATCGATGCGCGCGAGCGGGCGTATGCCGAGCGTCTGCCGCGCGTTGACCGGCTGCTCGCCTCGCGAGCGGCCGAGCGTCTGCAACGGCGGCGCAACGAGCTGCAGGCGCGCCTCGATGTGATCGAGCGCGAGCACGACGTGGCGGCGCTCGGCTCGCCCGATGAGCGGGCGCACTGGGCGAAGGTGCTCCGCATCGAGTCGGCGCTCGCCGCCGCGCCGCACGATGCGGCGAACGATGCGCTGCGCGACCGGTTGCGGATGGTCAAGGGCGTGCTCTACTTCGAGATGGATCAGGCGTTCAAGGCTCGGGTGTGGCAGCAGCAGCGCACCCTGCGCGATCTCGACCTCGCGCTGAGCGAGGCGCAGGAGCGCTGGATTCGCGTGGAGCGCGCGCGCAAGAGCGTGCCAACGAACACGGGCGATTTCGCGACGCGGGTCGCGGCGCTGCGCGCGCGCATCGGATCGCTGCAGACCCGTCTCGCCGACATGCGCTCGAGGCAGAGCGAGTATCTCGCGCGGCTCGCCGTCTCGGAGCTCGACGAGCAGAAGAGCCGGCTCGCCGCCTACCAGGTGCAGGCGCGCTTCGCGCTGGCCTCGATGTACGACCGCGCGGTGAGCGAGGCCGAGAGCGCCCGAGCGAAGCCGGCCGAGCGCAAGGGCGCCCCGCCTGCGGGCAGCACGCCGTCTGCGCCGGGGTCCGGTCCGTGAAGCGCGTCGCCTCCATCGGGGCGGTGGCCGCCGTCGTGCTCTCGGGCTGTGCCCTCTGGAGAAGCAGCAGCCCGCAAGCGCCCGATACCATCAAGGACCTCGTCGCGCACCCGATCGAGGTGCGTCCCGACACACCTGCCGATGCGAGCGCCTCGAAGGCGATGGACAATTACCGCAAGTTCCTCGAGCTCCAGAACACCGATCCGCGACTGCGCGCGGAGGCCATGCGGCGCCTTGGCGATCTCAACCTCGAGTCCGGTCAGCTCGAGCGCATGGAGAGCGAGCTCGCACAGATCGACCTGCAGAGCGCGGAGGCGATCAAGCTCTACACACGTCTCCTCAAGGCCTATCCGCAGTATCCGCGCAATGATGAGGTGCTCTACCAGCTCGCGCGGGCGTACGAGACGACCGGCCAGCCGGATCAGGCGCTGGCGACGCTCGATCGGCTCGCCGCCGAATATCCTCAAAGTCCGCAGATCGATGAGGTGCAGTTCCGGCGCGGCGAGCTGCTGTTCTCGGCCAAGCGCTACTCGGACGCGCAGGCGGCGTATGAGCTCGTCATCCGGAAGGGGCCCGGGGCGCCCTTCTACTCGCAGAGCCTGTACAAGCACGGGTGGGCGCTCTTCAAGCAGTCGAAGAACGAGGAGAGCCTGCCGTCCTTTGCGGGGGTGCTCGACCAGGCGCTCCTCGGAGGCGACGTCCGGGGCCGCCTGAAGCCGCCGGAGGAGCTCTCGCGCGCCAATCGCGAGCTGGTGGACGACACGCTGCGCGTGATGAGCATCACGTTTTCCTACCTCGAGGGGGCGCAGTCGATCAATCGATTCCTCGCAAGCTACGGCCCGCGGGCGTATGCGTACCTCCTCTACTCGCGGCTCGGCGATCTGTACGTGGACAAGCAGCGCTTCCAGGATGCCGCCTCGACCTATCGTGCATTCGTTGCGCGCGACTCGCTGAGCGAGCACGCGCCGCTCCTTGCGATGCAGGCGATCGAGGCCTACCGCAAGGGGGGGTTCACCGACCTCGTGCTCGACGGCAAGCGCGAGTTCGTCGAGCGCTATCAGCTCGGCTCGGCGTTCTGGAGCGGACGCAACCCGAGCGCCTATCCCGCGATCGTGCGGGAGCTGCGCACGAACCTGAAGGACGTCGCGACCTACTACAACGCGCTCGGTCAGTCCAAGAACAGCATCGAGGACTATCGGGAGGCCGCGCGGTGGTACCGTGCGACGCTCACCTCCTTCCCGAACGATCCGGATTCCGCGGCGACCAACGAGCTGCTGGCCGAGACGCTGTTCGCGAGCCATCAGTACCTCGATGCGGCAACCGAGTACGAGCGCGCCGCGTACGACTATCCGCAGAGCGCGCACTCGGCGGCGGCGGCCTACGCCGCGCTCGATGCGTATCAGAAGGCGGAGGCGGGCCTCTCGGGGCAGGCCAAGGCGGCGCTGCACAGTCGGGCCATCGAATCGGGGATCAAGTTCGCGCAGACCTTCCCCGCGCACCCCGACAGCGGCGGCGTGCTCACGCGAGCCGCGGAGGATCTCGCGAGCGAGCACAACCTGCCGCGGGCGCTCGAGGTCGCACGACTCGTGCTCGCGCACCAGCCGCCGGTGGACCGCCAGAAGCAGCGCATCGCCTGGACCATCATCGGGCAGGGGAGCTTCGATCGCGGGTCTTTTGCAGATGCCGAGAATGCCTACATCCAGGCCCGCGCGCTCGCCGATCCGAGCATGCGCGCCGATCTGACGAACCGTATCGCCGCGGCGGTGTACGAGGAGGGTGCTGCGAAGCAGAAGGCCGGCGATGCGGCCGGCGCAGTCGATGACTTCCTGCGCGTCGCGCGCGTCGCCCCCGACTCGAAGATCCATTCCACGGCGCAGTACGATGCCGCGGCGCAGCTCATCAATATGAAGCAGTGGGACCGGGCAATCACGGTCCTCGAGGATTACCGCCGCGAGTTTCCGCACAGTGAGCGCGCCGGCGACGTGACGCGCAAGCTTGCGGTCGCGTACGCGCAGGCCAACCGCCCGGCCCAGGCGGCCGTCGAGTTCGAGCGCATCGCGGCCGACCCGCAGGAGGATCGGGCCGTGCGGCGCGAGGCGCTCATGCGCGCAGCGAACCTGTACGAGCAGGCCGGCAACGAGCCGCAAACCGTCACGACACTCGAGCGCTTCGTCGCCGCATATCCGCTGCCGGTCGCCGATGCAGAGGAGGTGCGGGAGCGACTCGCGACGCTCGCCGTGAAGCGGGGCGATCCGAGCTCGCTCCAATGGTACCGCGAGATCGTCGATGCGGACGCGCATGCCGGGCCTGCGGGCACGGCCCGCACGCACTATCTCGCCGCGGAGGCGCAACTGCAGCTCGCCGCCCCGGCGCGCGATGCGTTCCGAGCAATTCGCCTGGTGTCACCTCTCAAGCGCACCCTCGCCGCCAAGCGCAGGGCGCTCGAGAGCGCGCTCGCGGCCTACCGGCTCGCCCTGGACTATCACGTGGCCGAGGTGACGACCGCCGCCACGTTCGAGATGGCCGAGCTGTACCGCACGCTCGCGAAGGATGTCATGGGCTCGGAGCGCCCGAGGAGGCTCTCGCAGGACGAGCTCGAGCAGTACGACGTGCTCCTCGAGGAGCAGGCGGAGCCCTTCGACGAGCAGGCGATCGCGCTTCACGAGGCGAACGCCGCGCGGGCCCGCGACGGCTTGTATGACGAGTGGGTGAAGAAGAGCTACGCGGCGCTCGCCGAGCTCGATCCCGGCCGCTATGGCAAGACGGAGCTGACGCAGGATGTGGTCACCACATTCAACTGAGGCGAAAGGCCGGTACGTGCGGCGCAGCACGGGGCACGCCGCGCACGTCCGTTGCGCCATGGCGCTCGTGCGCGCCACGACGCTCGGGGCAGCGCTTGGCGCGTTGCTGCTGGCGGCGGCGTGCAGCAGCGGGCCGCGTCGCGCGCCGGTTGCGGAGCGCCCGGCGCAACCCACGGCGGTGACACTCCGCCCGGGCGCTGCCGGTCCCGGTGCAGCGCAATCGACCGGGCAGCCGGCCGCAGCGCAGGGTGCGGCAGCTCCCCCCGCACCGCCGCCGCCTCAGGCGGTTGCGGAGTTCGATCGTGCCGTGAATCTCGTGCGTGCGGGCAGCACGCTCGAGGCGCAGCGCCGGTTCGAGCTGCTCGCGATCGAGTACCCGCAGTTCGCGGGTGCAGAGATCAATCTCGGAATCATGTACCGCAAGGGCGGCCAGCTCGATCTTTCCGAGAGCGCGCTGCGCGAGGCCGTGCATCGCAACCCCGCGAGCGCCGAGGCGTGGAACGAGCTCGGCGTGACGCTGCGGCTACGCGGACGCTTTCACGAGGCGCAGGACGCGTATCGCAAGGCCATCGCGGCCGATGCGAACTTCGCGCCGGCGTATCGCAATCTCGGTGTGGTGCTCGATCTGTACCTCGGCGATGCCCCGGGTGCGCTTGCAGCATTCGAGCGCTACAAGGAGCTCTCCGGAGAGCAGAAGCCCGTGAGCGGCTGGATCGCGGAGCTGCGGCATCGAGTGGGCAAGAGTGCCGCGCCAGCGGCCGCAGGCGCGTCTCCGCCTGCAGCCGATCAGGCGCACGGTCGAGACCCGGGGGCGCCGGCCACCAAGCAATCGCGCGCCCCCGCACAGGGAGCAGCATCGGCACCCGCCGATGCAGGAGCGTAATCCATGATGCGCCATCTCATCCCCGCAGTTCTCGCGGCTGCGCTGCTCGCGGCCGGCGCGGTGCGGGCCGAGCAGAGCGTTCCCGCCACACCTCCCGGACCGCCCGCAACGAGCGCGCCTCCGGCGCCCGCAACGCAGGTGGATGCATCCGCTTCTCACGGTGAGTCCCGCGCTCCGGCAACCCCGAAGGAAGAGCGTGACTCCCTGGAGCCGGCGGTCGATACCTCGGCGGCTGCCTCCGCCGCGCCGAGCACGGCGCCATCTGGGGCGCCGACCGCGCCGCCAGGCGACGCCCCGAGCACGGCCGCGCAGGCGAGCGAGCAGCCGAAGTCCGGCAAGGCGATGGATCATCTTGAGCTCGGAACGACCGACATCACGGGCAACCGCGAGCTGCCGAAGGTTCTCTACATCGTTCCGTGGAAGCATTCCGATCTCGGCGATCTGACGGGCAAGCCGCTCAACAGCCTCGTCGACGAGGCGCTGCAACCCATCGATCGTGACGTTTTCAAGCGCGAAAACCGGTACTACGGCGCAGTTACACGCAAAGGTTCGGGCGCCGGCGCCGCGCAGGCCGGGACGGCGGCGGGCACATCTCGCAGTGGCGCGCGGACGCCGGCATCGACAAGCGGGGATGAGAGGTAGATCGCAGCTTTTTGGGCTTATGTCATTCAGTTTTAGTTTGGGAGACTGTCCGGGTCGCCATTCTCGCCGCGGCGCGCGCGGCCGGCGCCCGGCGCGGGACTTACTGTTTCACGAGGAGTGTCGTCGATGAATCTCTGGCACATGGTCGTCCGGTTCTTCCAGGGCGGCGGGGCTTTCATGTTCCCCATCGCCGTGGTGCTGGTGCTCGGGCTCTCGATCGCCATCGAGCGCTATATCTATCTGCAGCTGGTCGCAGTGCGCAATCGCGCGCTGTGGAACCAGATCGTGCCGATGCTCTCGCAGGGCAACTTCCGGCAGGTCGTGCAGATCACCTCGAAGTCGGGGTCGGCCATCGGGCAGATCCTCAACTACGGTCTCGCGCGGATCCAGGCCGCACGTCGCCGGGACGACATCGAGAAGGCGATGGAGGAGAGTCTCATGGAGGTCGTGCCGCGGCTCGAGAAGCGCACGCACTACCTTGCGACCTTCGCCAATCTCGCGACGCTGCTCGGCCTGCTCGGCACGGTCATCGGCCTGATCAACGCGTTCGCCGCGGTATCGACCGTCAACCCGGCGGAGAAGGCGAACCTGCTCTCCGCCAGCATCTCGGTTGCGATGAACAACACGGCGTTCGGCCTGATGACTGCCGTGCCGCTGCTGTTCATTCACGCCTGGCTGCAGACCAAGACGACCGAGCTGATCGATAGCCTCGAGATGGCCTCGGTCAAGTTCCTCAACGCGATCACCGAGCGGCGCCCCGAGACCCCGGCGCCGGCCGCTGCCTAGATCGCGCGCCTCCACTCACCCGGAGCTCGTTCGGCAGATGCGCCGTTCCTACGAGGTCAAGAAGCTCGCGCGACGCCGCCGTCGGCCCCAAGAGCTGTTGCTCGTGCCGATGATCGACATCTTCACGGTGCTCGTGACGTTCCTGCTCATGACCGCCGTGTTCTCGCGCACCGTCGTGCTGCAGCTCAATCTGCCGCAGCAGCAGACCCAGTTCCGCGAGCCGCCGCCCGGCTTGCAGCTCGAGGTGATCGTGCGCAAGGACCTGATCCAGGTCGCCGACCGCAACAGCGGACCGCTCGCGACGATGCCCAACACGGCGCAGGGCTACGACTACGACACGCTCACCACCTACCTCAAGCGCGTGAAGGCGAAGTTCCCGGAGAAGACCGATGCGACGGTGCTCCTCGAGCCCGCGATCTCCTACGACACGCTCGTGCAGGTGATGGATCACGTGCGCGTGTTCGAAGTGCCGTCCGGCCTGGGCACGGTGCAAGCGGAGCTCTTCCCGGATATCTCGATCGGAGATGCGCCCACATGATGTCCAACCGCGCCCGCCGCATGGCCGACCATCATCTGCGCCACCGGGCCGACGCACAGCTCAATCTGATTCCCCTCATCGACATCCTCTCGGTGATGGTGTCGTTCCTGCTCGTCTACTCGACCGAGGTCGAGGTCATCCAGAACACCAAGGGAATCGAGATCCCGCAGTCGATCGCGGAGGCCCAGCCGCACCGCTCGGTCGTCGTGATGATCACCAAGACCGATCTTTTCGTGCAGGGCGAGCGCATCGCCTCGGTGAGCGACGTGACCGCGAGCCCAACGCCGATCATCACGGTGCTGCGCGATGCGCTCAAGCGTCCGCTGCTCGTCGGCACCGAGATGACGGAGCGCGACATCGCCGCGCGCGAGATCACGATCATGGCCGACAAGTCGCTGCCGTACGAGGTGCTGAAGAAGGTGATGACGACGTGCACCGATGCGGATTACGGCCGCATCTCGCTCGCCGTGCTGCAGAAGGACAAGCCGGTCGCCCCCGGGACCTACCATGCGGCCGCCCTGTTGCGCCCAGGTGAGATGGATGCGCACGAGAGCTAGCCAACGGCCGTTGCCGCCGACTGCTCGGGGGGGGCTGTAGCATGCGGGCCCCTCCGCAGTCGATGCTGCTCGCCCCGTACTACCGCAAGTACGAGCTGCCCTGGGAGGTACGCCCCGAGGAGCGCGAGCGCTTTCGCAAAATCCTGTGGGTCGCGCTCTGCATCCTCGCGTTCTTCACCATTCTCTTCGTGCTCGTGCCGTCACCGAAGCGCGAGACCAACGAGACGGTCGTGCCCGAGCGCCTGGCGCGAGTCATGATCGAGCAGGAGAAGAAGCCCCCGCCACCCCCGCCCAAGGTCGAGGAGAAACCGAAGCCGGTTGCAAAGCCAATCCCGGTGCCGGTGCCACCGCCCGACCGCACGGAGCAGGCGCGGCGCAAGGCGCAACACTCCGGCCTTCTCAAATTCCAGGACGAGCTCGCCGACCTGCGCGAGGAGCTACCGACCGACACCACCCGCACCCGCAATCTGACGGGCACGGTCGGCGCCGACAGCCACGCCGAGCGCTCGCTCATCGCCTCGAAGGTCGGCGTGGGCAGCGGCGGCATCACCTCCGCCGACGTGAGCCGCGGCTACGGATCGGGCGCGGGCTCGCTCACGGGCCCCCAGGCGACCCGCGTGAGCTCCGCGATCCTGCGCGCGGGAGCGGGACCGGAATCGACCCGTACGGGCTCGAGCGGCAAGGCCGCGCGCAGCCGCGAGGAGATCGAGCTCGTGTTCGATCGCTACAAGGGCGCGATCTATGCGCTCTACAGTCGCGAGCTGCGTGAGCGGCCCGACCTGCAAGGCAAACTGGTCCTTGAGTTCACCATCGCTCCGTCGGGCGAGGTGACGATGTGCCGTGTCGTGTCGAGCGAGCTCGGCGACCCCGAGCTCGAGAAGAAGATCGTCGCGCGCGTTCGGCTGTTCCGCTTCGAGCCGAAGGACGTGGCGCCGATCACGACGACCAAGCCCATCGAGTTCTTCCCGGCCTGAGGAGCTCGACATGAACTTGCAATCGGAGATCGACTACTTCACCGACTTGCGGGTCATCGACAAGGCCCGCCTGCTCAACCTCTTTCTCCACGAGCTCGCGGAGGAGGCCCGCGGTACGTACGGACCGGGCACCGAACAGGTGCACGACAGCGCGCATCTGCGCTTCGTCAACGAGCTGGTCCATCGCCTCACGCGGGTGATCGAGCAGCTGATGGCCGAGGATGCGGCGCGCCCGGCCGACGATGTGCTCCTGCGAATGCTGCTTTCCCCGCGCGCCGACAAGGTCGCCGAGCGTCTCGTGTTGAACGCCTACCGGCGCGCGATCCAGGGCTTCGAGAGCTTCGATACCACGATCCTGATGAGCTCGTAGCGCTGCCGGCTCCGGCACGCTACGCGATCCGTGCTGCGCGTGTCGCTGGTGCCCAGCCGCCCGCGCACGGGGGGCTCGCTGCTGCGCAGCTCGCCCATTGCGCCGGCCGGGGCATCCTGAGTAGAGTGACGCCGGGGACCTCCTCCGGCGCGCGCGATGATCGAGCAGCCGCTCACTCAAATTCTAATTCTGCTCGCGGCGTCCGTATTCGTCGTGACGCTCGCGCGCCGGCTCGGCTGGCCGCCGATCCTCGGTTACCTCATCGTCGGCATGGCGCTCGGCCCCCATGCCTTCGGGCTGGTTCCGGGGAGCGCGACGATGCGCGTGCTGCCCGAGCTCGGCGTCGTTTTTCTCGTGTTCACGCTCGGCCTCGAGTTCTCGCTGCCGCGGATGCTCGCGATGCGGCGCGAGGTGCTGGGGCTCGGCGCGCTGCAGGTCACGGCGACACTCGCGCTCTGTGCGGTGCTCGTGCGCCTGACCGGCGCCTCCTGGCTGCTCGCCGCGCTCATCGGAGGCGCGATCGCCATGAGCTCGACCGCCATCGTGCTGCACCAGCTGAGCGACCGCGGCGAGCTCAACCGCACGCACGGGCGGCTCGCATTCAGCATGCTGCTGTTCCAGGACCTCGCATTCGTTCCGCTGCTCGCCCTCGCGCCGGGTCTCGAGCGGGGGATCGCCGCCTTCTCGCTGCACACGGCGGCCATCACGGTCGCGGGCGGACTCGTTGCCGTCGTCGTGGTGCTCGCGGCGGGCCGGTGGCTGCTGCGGCCGCTGTTCTACGAGATCGCGCACAGCCGCCTGCGCGAGCTCTTCACCATGACCGCGCTGTGCGTGGTGCTCGCGTCCGCGTGGATCTCGTACATCGCTGGCTTGTCGCTCGCGCTCGGGGCCTTCCTCGCGGGAATGATGCTCGCGGAGACCGAGTACCGCCATCAGATCGATGCGGTAATCCGACCCTTTCGCGACATTCTGCTCGGGCTCTTCTTCATCTCGATCGGGATGCTGCTCGATGTGCGGCTGCTGCTCGCCGATTTCGGACTCGTCGCGGCGCTCACCGTCGGGATGCTCGTGCTCAAGGCCGTGATCGCGGCGGCCGCGGCACGGCTGTTCGTCGACTCCACTTTCAAGGCCCTACGCACCGGGATCGTGGTCGCGATCGGCGGGGAATTCGGCATCGCCCTGCTCACGATCGTGCTGCAGAGCGGGGCCGCTGCCGGGCAGCTGCCACAGCTGCTGCTCGTCGCGGTGATCCTCTCGATGGTCCTCAGTCCACTCGTCCTGAGCAACAACCGTGCGATCGCCCGATTCATCCTGCGCGAGCGCGGCCCCCGCAGCGCGCCGCCCGAGGCGGAGCAGGCTGCCACGCGGTCCATCGCCGAGCGCGAGCACGTGATTCTCTGTGGCTACGGGCGCGTGGGGCAGAACGTGGCGCGCGTGCTCGAGTCGCAAGGCTTCGAGTACATTGCGCTCGACATCGATCCGGCGCGGATCAGGGCGGCGCGGCAGGCCGGGGAGCCCGTGCTCTACGGCGACTCGGCCGATGCGGAGATGCTCGCCAAGGCGGGCATCGAGCACGCGAGCGCGGTGGTGGTAAGCTTCTCCAATCCCGCTGTCGCGCTCGATATCGTGCGCGGCGTGCGCGCAGCGCACGCCGCGGTGCCGGTGCTCGTGCGTACGGCCGACGATGCACGGTTGCAACAGCTCAAGGATGCGGGGGCGACGGAAGTAGTCCCCGAGACGTTCGAGGCGAGCCTGATGCTCGTCTCGCAGGTCCTGATGCTGCTCGAGGTGCCGGTGAGCCGAGTGGTGCATACGATCGGAACCATACGCAACAATCGCTATGAGTTGCTGCGCAACATTCACCGCCGCGAGGACGCCCGTCCCGCGAGCGAGCCCAACGTGTACCAGGAGGAGTTGAAGTCGATCGTCATCCCTCCCGGAGCCTGGGCTGTCGGGCGCACCGTCGATGAGCTGCGCGCGCGGGGCGCCGAGGTCGCCATTACGGGCATTCGTCGACACGGCATTCTCGGGCGCGAGCCCTCGGGCGACACCTTTCTCAAGGAAGGCGACATCGTCGTGGTTTATGGTCTTCCGGAGGCGCTCGAGCACGCCGAGGGGGTCCTGCTTGCGGGCTGAGCGGCCGACGGAGCGGTGCGGGCTGGCGGTGGGGCAATGAGGCGCGCCGACATTCACTTCCCGCCGAAGCACGAGGCGCTGCGCGAGGACGTGCACGCGCTCGGCGAGCTGATCGGCGAGATGCTGCGGGAGCAGGGCGGTCAGCAGCTGCTCGACACCGTCGAGCACGATCGCGTGCTCGCCATCCGCCGGCGCGAGGGCGATGGGGCGGCTGCGCAGGAGCTCATCGTCCGTGTGCGGGGACGCCCTCCGGGAGAAGCCAACGACCTCGTGCGCGCCTTCTCGACCTGGTTTCAACTGGTGAACGTCGCCGAGCAGGTGCACCGCATCCGCAGGCGCCGCCAGTACTTCCTCGACGAGAGCGCCCGCCCGCAGCCGCTCGGAGTCGAGGACGCGCTCGGCCAGCTCAAGGCGCGCGGACTCGCGCTCGAGGAGGTGCTCGAGCTTCTTGCAAGCCTCTCGATCGAGCCCGTCTTCGCAGCTCACCCCACGGAGTCCCCGCGGCGCACGGTGCTTCGCAGCCGTCAGCGCATCGCGCAGCTCCTGCTCAACCGCCTCGACCCGACGCTCACGCCGGGCGAGTCGCGCGCCGTGTGGAGCGCCATCCGCCAGGAGATCACCGCCGGCTGGCAGACCGAGGATCACCCGCGGGAGAGGCTCACCGTCGCCGACGAGCGCGAGCACGTGCTGTTCTACCTGAGCGAGGTGCTCTACCGGGTGCTGCCCGCCTTCTACGAGGAGATCGCCGAGGCGCTCGCCAAGCTCTACGGCGTCGAGGCAGAGACGCTCGCGCTGCCCTCCATCGTGCACTTCGGCAGCTGGGTGGGCGGGGACATGGACGGCAGTCCCGACGTGCACGGCAAGACCATCCGCGAGACGCTCGCCCGGCAGCAGCAGGTGATCATCAGTGCCTATTACGAGGAGTGCGTCGCGCTTGCGGAGCGGCTCTCGCAAAGCGCGAGCCGCATCAGCGTCTCGGCCGAACTGTCGAAGCGCATCGAGGAGTACTCGACGCTCCTGCCGGGCTCGCGCGCGATCACCCCGGCGCGTCACGACCGCATGCCCTACCGGGTGTTCCTCGCGCAGGTTGGCGCGAGGCTGCGCAACTGCTTCGAGGGGCGCGCGAACGGTTACGAGAGTGCGGTGCAGCTGCGCGCCGACGTGGCGCTGATCGCCGCGAGCCTGCAGGCGCACCAAGGCCGCAACGCGGGGTATCGCTCCGTGCAGCGGCTCTTGAGGCGCATCGACACGTTCGGTTTCCATCTCGCGACCCTCGACATTCGCCAGGAGAGCGCGGTGCATCACGAGATCCTCATGCAGGGTCTCGACGATCCGCAGTGGCGCGCCCGCCCGAGCGCGGAGCGTCATCTGCTGCTCGCCGAGGCGATCGGCCGCGACGCGGGCCCGCGCGTGGAGCTCGATCCGCTCGGCAAGCGAGCACGGAGCGTATTCGAGGCACTCCTCGCAGGGCGCCACCGCTACGGCCCGGATGCGGTCGGGTACTACATCGTGAGCGGCACTGCCGACACGGACGATGTGCTCGCCGTGCTGCTGCTCGCGCGGTGGGCCGAAGCCTGCGACCGGCGCACCGGCGAGGCAGCGCTCGATGTCGCGCCGATGTTCGAATCGATCGACACGCTCGAGCGAAGCGGCGAGGTGATGCGCCGGCTGCTCGCAGATCCCCTCTATCGGCGGCACCTCGAGACGCGCGGGCGCCGGCAGTGCGTGGTGATCGGCTACGCGGAGAGCAACAAGGAAGGCGGCTTGTGTGCCTCGAGGTACGCGGCGCAGCTCGCGCAGCGCGAGCTCGCCGGCGCGCTCGGCGATGCCGGGGAGCGCCACGTGTTCTTTCACGCGCGCGGCGGCAGCATCAGTCTCGGTGGGGGACGCATCGATACGCCCGTAAGGGCTGCACCGCAGGAGGCGCTCAACGGAGTACTGCGCGTCACGGAGCAGGGCGAGGCGCTCGATCGCAGCTATGGTCTCGATCCGATCGCGATGCGCACTCTCGAGCGCGCACTGAACGTGCTCTCGCTCAGCACTCCGGCGCGGGACACGAGGCATGCGCCGCAGCCGCCGGCGCGCGCCGAATGCGCCGCGACGCTCGCCGCGGCAGCACGCGCTGCCTACCGCCGGCTCGTTTACGAGGATGCGGCCTTCTACGAGTACTTCTGCAGCGTCACGCCCATCGACGTACTCGAGCGGATGCAGATCGGCTCGCGGCCGGCCCATCGCGCGCCCCGCAAGGGGCTCGAGTCGCTGCGTCCGGTGCCGTGGGCCTTCGCGTGGACCCAATCGCGCCATCTGCTGCCCGCCTGGTACGGAGCGGGCAGCGGGCTCACGGCCGCCATCGCGCGCCACGGTCTCGCCGCGCTACGCGATGCCTACGAGGGCTGGTTCTTCCTGCGCAACCTCATCGACGATGTGGAGGCGACGCTCGCGCGGGCCGATCTCGAGATCGCTCGCGCCTATGACGTGCTCGCCCCGCAGCCTCTGCATCGGTTCTTCGCGCAGATCCGCAGCGAGTACGAGCTCGCCCGCACCCGCGTGCTCGAAGTCAAGAACGCAGGCCATCTGCTCGACGGGGATGCTACGCTGCAGCGGGCGATTCAGCTGCGCAACCCCTATGTCGATCCAATGAACCTGATGCAGGTGGACCTGCTCGCGCGCTGGCGCGCAGCCCGGCGCGAAGATCGCGCGCTTTTCGAGGCGCTGCTCGCGAGCGTCAATGGGATCGCTCAGGGCCTGCAGAGCACGGGCTGAGCGCTTGAGATGGGGAGCCGTTCCAAATGATCGACATTCGCCCGGCGACGCGCCAGGACGTGCCGCAGATTCTCGCGTTCATCCGCGAGCTCGCGCAGTACGAGCGGCTCTCGCACGCCGTCGTCGCGACCGAGTCCGACCTCGTGCGCAGCCTCTTCGGGCCGGAGCCCTGCGCGCACGTCCTGCTGGCAGCGCTTGATGCCGCACCGGTCGGCTTCGCCGTGTATTTCTACAACTTCTCGACGTTCGTCGGACGTCCGGGGCTGTATCTCGAGGATCTGTACGTGCGGCCCGCCGCGCGCGGGCTCGGTATCGGCCGCCGGCTCCTCGTCACGCTCGCACGCCTCGCCGTGGAGCGAGAGTGCGGGCGCATGGAGTGGGCCGTGCTCGACTGGAACGAGCCCGCGATCCGCTTCTATCGCAAGCTCGGGGCGACCCCGAACGACGATTGGACCACGTACCGTCTCTCCGGGGAGATGCTGGGAAATCTCGCGCGCTCCGACTGACGGGACGCGCGCGCGGGCACAGTGGCCTCGCTCGCGAGGGGCTCCTCCTCGGCCGGCGCGGTCGGCGGCAGGCGGCCCTCGAGCATCGCGAGCAACGCCGCTCGCGCCCGTGCCACTCTGCTTTTGATCGTGCCCACGGCGCAGCCGCAGATCGATGCGGCCTCCTCGTAAGAGAAGCCGCTCGCGCTCACGAGAATCAGCGCGGCACGCTGCCCCGCAGAGAGCACCGCGAGGGCACGATTCAGATCGCGCAGCTCGAGCTCCCCATCGTGATCGGGCGGGACGCTCGGCTCGGGAAGCAGGTCGCTCGATACGTCGTGCGCTTCGAACTTGCGCCGCCGCAGCTGCGAGTAGTGCTCGTTGCGCACGATCGTGAACAGCCACGCCTTGAGGTTGGTACCGGGCTTGAAGCGTTCGATGTTGTTGAACGCACGCAGGAGCGCTTCCTGCACGAGATCGTCCGCACGCACGCCGTCGCGGCACAGCGAGCGCGCAAAGGTGTGCAGCTGCGGTACCAAGGACACCATCTCTTGCGTCACGTCGTGTTCGCTCGCGCCTGAGTCCATAGAGGTCATAGGCCTTGCAGCGGCCCCTCGCAAAACTGTGATACAGCCAAGCTACACCCTGTCCCGTCTCCACGGAGTCGGCCGTCGTGGCGATGCGGCGATGAGTCCGCCGATCCCGGTGTCGGACGCCTCCTACCTTTCTCCCGTGCAGCAGCCGGCGTGCCCGGCTCCCTGGGCGCGGTTCTTGCTCGGTCGCATCCCGACGGCATGCCGCGCGGGCGCTCGCGCGCGAAGCGCGGTTCACCAACGTTCGGACGAGGATGATGCGACGCGGACGCAATCAGCCGACGATCTACCGGGTGTCCCAGGGCCCGGTGAACACGTGGGCGATCTACGCGGGGCCGGCGCGCGAGCCCGTCGCCTCCTTCGGCGACAAGAGTGCCGCGGTGCGCTATGCGATGCGTCTTGCGCGGGGCGAGCTCTCCTGGGCGCCGCCGCCGAGTGCCTTTGCGGGCTCACACCCGCGCACGCCCCCTCCCTGAGCGGAGCGCGCTCCGTCTCCCGGGGCGCCGGGGCGGATGCCGCAGGAACGGCACGAAGGTGCGTGCTATGCGCGGCGAAAATCCACTGCCGGAAGTTGCATGGAGCGGCGGTATTTCGTGACCGTGCGCCGAGCGACCTTCACGCCGCGGTCGGCGAGCAGCTCGGTGAGCTGGACGTCCGAGAGCGGATTGCGCCGGTCCTCCGCGGCGATGAATTCGCGCAGCAGCGCGCGGATCGCCGTGGCCGAGCACGAGCCGCCGCTCGTCGTTGCAAGCTGGCGCGAGAAGAATCGCTTGAACGCCACCACCCCGCGCGGCGTCGCCATGTACTTGTGGCTGGTCGCACGCGAGACGGTGGACTCGTGCAGGCCGAGCTCGTCCGCGATCTCGCGCAGCGTGAGCGGCCGCATCGCGAGATCGCCGTACTCGAAGAAGTTGCGCTGCCGTGCAACGACCGCCTCGGCCACCCGCTGGATCGTGAGGAAGCGCTGCTCAAGATTGCGCACGAGCCAGCGCGCCTCCTGCAGGTGCTGAGCAAGCAGGGCAGTTGCGCCCTCGCGCACCTGCCGAAACTGCTCCGCGTAGCGCTGGTTCACCCGGATGCGCGGATAGATCGCCGAATTGATCGACACCACCCAGCGCTTTTTATCCTTGCGCACGATCACATCCGGCACGATCGCCCGGGGCTCGAACGAGCCGAGCTTGGACCCGGGTCGGGGGTCGAGGCTGCGAATGAGCTCGAGCGCGCCGCGCAGATCCGCCTCGGTGCAGCCGAGGGCTTCCTGGAGGCGGTCGTAGTCGCGTGCAGCGACCAGCTCGAGCTTATCTCGGGCAACCTCGAGGGCAAGGTCCCGCGCGGGCGTATCGGGCGCGAGCGCGGTCAGCTGCAGGCACAGACACTCGGGCAAGTCCCGCGCCGCGATGCCGGCCGGATCGAGCGTCTGTACGATCCGCAGTGCGGTCTCGAGCTCCCCCGGAGCGACGCTCGGGGCCATGGGCACGAGCTCGGCCAGGCGCTGACGCAGATAGCCGTCCTCGTCGAGTGCGTCGACGATGAGATTGGCGAGCGCATAATCGCGCTCGGTGAGTCCGAGAAGGAGCAGCTGCTCGCGAAGCTGATCGTGCAGGCTCGACGGTGAGGCGGTCCACTCCGTCCAGTCCGGCGCGTCCTCGCCGCCGAAGCCGCCGCCCCCGACTCCGGAGAAATCGAGGTCGTCCCCGGTCGTCGCGGCGGTCTCCTCGCCCTGGGCCCGCCCATCGGCGCTCTCCGCAGCCTCCTCCAGGAACGGATTCTGCGCGATGGCCTGGTGCAGTTCTTGCACACATTCGAGCGCCGAGAGCTGCAGCAATTTCACGGACTGCTGTAGCCGGGGTGTCAACGTGAGCTGCTGCTTGAGGCGCAGCCCGAGAACGGCATTAGTCATGGTGCCAAGCGTCCCTTTGCAGCGAGCCGACCTTCCTAAAGCAACAGCTATGCCAATCGGCCAAAATGCGCTGCCGCAGCGAGATTGCGGCACCCTTCCGCTCGACATCTACAGTGCAGCAGTCCGGAAAACTTGCAACGACGTGTAACAACGTCAGCACCGGCTGTCGCGGAAGGGGTTGCAGACGGTATGGCATCAACACCTGACAGCGGCCGCGGTTCCCCCCGCAAGCTGGCTCGGAAGCGTGCCTCGCGGGCCCGCACGCCCGCTCGCAGCGGCACGTCGGGCGTGCCCGTACGCGATGCGCTCGCGCTCGCCGCTGCGGGACTCGGTGCCTTCGAATGGGACGTGCGAAGCGATGCACTCGCGGGCTCGGAGGTCTTTGCCGCGCTGCTCGGAGGCCATGCGCCGTGCACGCTCGCGGAGCTGCTTGCGAGAGTGCACTCGCAGGACCAGGCGGCTCTCGAGCGGGAGATGCGCGCCTGTGCCGCGGAGCGACGCAAGCTGCAAACGGAATTTCGGCTCGGGGAGGCGCCCGATGTGCGCTGGATCGGCGCGCGCATGGGTGCCGTGTGCGATCGATCGGGTGACACCGTGCGCCTCGTCGGCATCGCCGAGGACCTCACGGCACGCAAGCGCAGGGAGACCGAACGCGAGGCGCTCATCGATCGTGAGCGGGATCTGCGTGCCACCGCCGAGCGGGCGAATCGCTCGAAGGACGAGTTCCTCGCGATGTTCTCACACGAGCTGCGCTCGCCGCTCAATGCGATTCTCGGCTGGAACAGCATCCTCGCCGCCAAACGGTCCGGTGATGCCGAGATCACCGGCATGACCGCGCGCATCGAGCGAAGCGCAAAAGCTCAGCTCAAAATGGTGAACGACCTGCTCGATCTCGGACGCATCAGCACGGGCAAGCTCAAAATCGAGCCGCGTCCGACCAAGCTCGCAAGCGTCGTGGCGGCGGTGATCGATGCCATGCGCCCCACGGCGGCGGCCAAGGACATCGAGCTCGCAGCCGTCCCCGCCGCGAGCGCCGGAGAGGTCTGGGGTGATCCGGATCGCCTGCAGCAGGTCCTCTGGAACCTGCTCTCGAATGCAGTGAAGTTCACCGACCCCGGTGGCCGCATCGAGGTGCACCTGCGCTCCGTCGGCGGACTGATCGAGCTCTCGGTTGCCGACACCGGCCAGGGCATCTCCGCGGAGCTGCTGCCCCACGTGTTCGACCGCTTCCGGCAGGGTGACAGCTCGACGACGCGCCACACATCGGGGCTCGGCCTCGGGCTTGCCCTGGTGCGCGAGATCGTCGCGCTGCATGGCGGCTCGGTGCGTGTCGCGAGCGAGGGAGCGGGGCGAGGCACCACCTTCGGCGTTTGGCTGCCTGCGCTGCGTGCACGAGAGGCGGTGTACCCGGAGCAGGGCACGCGGCCGCGCGGCTCAGGGCATCGGGCGCTCGCCGGGCTCTCCATTCTCGTGGTGGACGATGAGGCCGACGCCCGCACCGTCGTCGCCGAGACCCTGCGGCTCGAGGGCGCACGCGTCGTGGTGAGCGAATCGGCTGCCCAGGCCTTCGAGCGTCTGAGCGCCTCGGATGAGCGCTACGATGTGATGGTCACGGACATTGGAATGCCGGCCGAGGACGGCTATTCACTCGTGAGGAAACTGCGCCGCTCGCCCCTTGGAGCGCGCATGATCGCGATCGCGCTCACTGGCTATGCCTCGCCGCGTGATCGCGAGGCCGCGCTCCAAGCGGGATTCGACGTGCACGTCGCAAAGCCGGTCGACTTCGATCGTTTCGTGCCGCTCATTGCGAGCCTGGTCAGGGCGTCGAAGACCTGAGCCGGCCCGAGTCGCAGGCTCGCCTCGTCAAATGCCCGATTGCCAGGTGCTCGGCATGCCCGCCGCGCCGATCGCCCCCTCGATCGTGAGGCACGCGTCCCGTGCCTCGGGCTGCGCACGCAGGCTCCGGGCGATGGAATTGAGGAACGTGCACATCAGAGGAACGTTCGGATGCAATGCGTGCAGCTCTGCCTCGACCCGATCGATGAGCTCGACCATGTCCTCCTGATCGCAGCGCGGGAAGGTCATCGTCAGGACGGCCTGCTGCACGGCGACCAGGGCCTGGTGTATGGCGTCCAGGTGCTCCCCGTTCATGAGTCCATTTGAACTCCAACCGCCCGTCGTGCGCAACTCCTGCGGAGTGCGGACAAAAAAAGAGCGGGCTGGTCGCACCACAGCCCGCCAAACGGGGGGTCTTCGGTTGAAGTCACAGCTGCGGCCCTGCGCCACAGCGCTTCGAAACTCGTAGCGCCCACCGCAAGGGGCGTTCCCGTTCCCACGCCTCTTTGCAAGCGACGTGCCACTCAGAATTGCACTCGCGTATCCGCGTGGGCACAGTTCATGCTCGAACTGCTGCACCGCGACTGCTCCCGGTGAGGCGGCCCATGTATACGCAGGATACGATTCGCATCCTCAACGGACTCATCCGCGCCTGTCGCGACAGCGAGGCGTTTTGCCGCGTGTCCTCCCGGCGGCGCGTCGGGCGGGAGCTGCGAGCGCTGTTGCGTAGTCGAAGCGAGGAGTGGGCCCGTCTCGGCGATGAGCTGCAAGCGCTTGTTTTGTTGCTGAATGGCGAGCCCGCCTTATCCGGGACGTTTGCGGCGTCGATGCGACGCGGGTGGCTCGTGGTGCGGAGCGCGTTTCCGGGATCGGCCGAGGCGGCCGTGATCGAGGACTGGGAGCGCACGCAGAACGCGGCGTGGCAGCGCTACGCGGAGGCGATGAGCGGGTATCTCCCCGAGCGTATTCGCCGCACGGTCAGTCTTCAGTCCGATCGCATTGCGGATCGCTGCGACCAGGTCGGATCGCTGCGCCTCGGACCGACCAGGCTGGCCCGCGGGGCCCCCCGCGCCGTGTAAATTCTTCCTCTCGGCGCAAAATGTACGTGACACGGACAGTCGTCTGGTTCGCATGGGTTGCGAGTGCGGGCATCGCCGCGGCTGCGGCGCAGACTGAAACCGGGGCAGCTCAGGGCAGCGCCTCCTCGAGCATCGAGGACGGCCGCTCCTCGCATATCTCGACGAGCCCGAATGTTTTCGAAGGTGGACTCGGACGCCAGAGCCAGAACCCGCTCGCCGCCCCCGGCTCGAGTGTTCCTCTCACCGTCGCAACTCCTCTCACACCCGGCGATCGGGAGTTCTTGCACGCCGTGTCCCGCAACGATGTGCTGCAGATGGATGCCGCAAGCCTCGCGGCCCAGAGAGCCTCGAGCCGCGAGGTGAGGCGCCTCGCGAACACGATTCTCGTCGCCCATGCACGCATGCGTATGGTGTTGCAGCCGATCGCCCGCGCCCGCGGCCTGACGCTCGCAAGCGCTCCGGATAGACAGGGGGCCGAGTGGCTCGCACGCCTGCGCGCGGCGCGCGGCCGCGCGTTCGATCGCGTCTATGCGACGCAGGCGAGGGAGGTGGAGCGGCGGGATCTCGAGCGCTTCGAGCAGGCCGCGCGCAGCGACCGCGTGGACAGCGAGGTCCGCGCTTTCGCGCAGGCGCAGCTACCCGCGCTGCGCGAGGATCTGCGCATGGCTCGCGCGCAGAGTACCCCTCGAGGCTGATGGATTTGCGCAGCGCTCGCGCGCATGATCTCGCTGCGCACTGAGCGCCCGGGTCATCGGGGACCGAGCCGATCCCATGTCCTCCTCCACCTTGCACGGTCGCGCTCCCGTCGCCGCGGCGGTGTTCTGCCTCGGGGTGGGGATGCTTGCCGGTGCGTGGGACGCGAGACTCGGGACGGGTGCCCTCGAGCACGCTCGCTTCGCGCAGGTGCTCGCCGAGGCGGCCCTTCTCGTGTGCCTGTTCGGTACGGGCCTCAGGATCTCAACGCCCCTCGAGCTCGCCGCGTGGCGCGTCCCGTTGCGACTCACCCTCGTCACCCTGCCCGTCACCATCGGTTTGATTGCCGGTGCCGCGGATGTCTTTCTAGGGCTGCCCTTCCCTCAGGCGCTGCTTCTCGGGGCGATTCTCGCGCCGACCGATCCGGTCCTGGCGTTCGATCTAGGGACACCTGGCTCGGAGGGCGCAAGCGCAGTCCGGTTCGCCCTGACTGCCGAGGGCGCCCTGACCTCGAGCCTCGCGCTGCCGGCAGTCCTCTTCGGGCTCGGCCTTTGCGGGCAGCACGACCTGGGGCCGCTCGCGCTGCGCTGGCTCACACTCGATCTCGCCTGGGCACTTGCGGCCGGCGCAGTGCTCGGGTGGGTGCTCGGCGCGCTCGCCGCCCAGGCCCTCGGCCGGCTCGACTCGCGCGGCGGTGCGGGTCAGCTCGGCCTCACCGAGATCGCGCTCGTTGCGACGCTGCTTGCATTCACCTACGGCGCCTCGGCGCTCGCGCACGCGAACGGATTCATCGCGGTTCTGGCCGCAGGCATCGCGCTCGCGAACGGTGGGGCGCCGTGGCCGCGCTCGGCGCCGCGCTGGCCGCGAGTGCGGCCGCACGCGGGCCGCACGCGCGCCCTCGCCTCCCTGGCCGCACGCGTGGAACGTCTTGCGTGGCTTGCGATGGTGATCGTGCTCGGCGCGCTGCTCACGGTCGCGAAGGTCCGCCCGGCGCTCATTCTGTTCGCGCTGCTCGTGCTCGTTGCGATCCGCCCGCTCGCGGCGCTGCTCGGGATGGGAGCCGCTCGCGGCTCGCAGCTCGAACGCCAGCTCATCGCCTGGTTCGGCCTCCGAGGGGTGGCCTCGCTCTACTGCGTTATGCTCGCCGTGGGCGAGGGTCTCGCCACCCCGGTCGCGACCGAGCTCACTGCGATCACACTCGGGGTGCTTGCGACCTCGATTGCCCTGCACGGCCTCACCGCTCTGCCGCTCGGTGGCAGGCCGGCGGACCAACAAGGCTCCGACTCTCGGCTACAATAGCGGGTGACAGCCGTATTGCTGTCGCGCGGTCGCGACGACTACCCAGCTTCCCGGAATCGTTGCAACATGGGGCGCGACGGACGACATAACACAGAGCGGCGAGCGAGGCTCACATGGCACATGCGCTGATAGTCGATGACGATCCCGACGTCGTCGAGTGGCTTCAGGAAGTAGCCCGGATGGAGGGATTCACGATTGCACGCGCTCACTCCCTGCGCGAGGCGCGAATCGAGCTCGGTCGCCAGCGTCCGGACGTGCTCCTCACGGATTTGAGATTGCCCGACGGCGAGGGCATCGAGCTCGTGCGTGAGCTCGAGAAGCCGGACGCGACCGAGGTGATCGTCGTGACGGGCCATGCGACGGTCGATAGCGCCGTCGCAGCGCTGCGGGCGGGCGCGAGCGACTACCTCGTGAAGCCGGCGGATCTCGAGCGCGTCCAGGCGGTCCTGCGCCACGCGAAGAAGACGTCCGCTCTGCAGCACGAGATCGGGTCGTTGCGCGACGAGCTGCGCAAGCTCGGGCGATTCGGACGCATTTTGGGCAGCTCCCCCTGCATGCAGACCGCCTATGATCAGCTGAGCCGTGTCGCACCCACCTCGGCGACCGTGCTCCTGATCGGTGAGAGCGGCACGGGCAAGGAGCTCGCCGCGCAGACCTTGCACGATCTCAGCCGGCGACGCGAAGCGCCCTTCCTGCCGCTCAACTGCGGCGCCGTGGCTCCCCAGCTGATCGAGAGCGAGCTCTTCGGTCACGAGCGCGGCAGCTTCACGGGGGCGGACCGGCAGCACAAGGGGTTCTTCGAGCGCGCGAACGGCGGAAGCATCTTCCTCGACGAGATCACGGAGATGCCGATGGAGCTGCAGGTGAAGCTCCTGCGCGTGCTCGAGACGGGGAGCTTCACGCGCGTGGGCGGCACCCAGCCGATCTCGAGCGACGTGCGGGTCATCGCGGCGACCAACCGGGAGCCGGAGAAGGCGGTCGCCGACGGCAAGCTGCGCGAGGACCTGTACCACCGCCTCAACGTGTTCCCCGTTCGGCTGCCGCCGCTGCGCGAGCGCGGGTCGGATATCGAGCAGCTGGCGCAGTACTTCCTCGATGAGCTCAACCGGGTCGAGGGCACCCACAAGACGTTCTCGCGCGAGAGCCTCGTGCGTCTGTACCAGCACACCTGGCCGGGGAACGTGCGCGAGCTCAGGAACTACGTCCAGCGCGCGTACATCATGGCCGACGACCAGATCGAGTGCGATATTGGGTCATCCACCGAGGCCCCGAAATCCGAGGACGGCACGACCGTCACCATTCGGGTCGGCACGCCGCTCGAGGAAGTGGAGCGACGCGTCACCATGGCGACGCTCGCCTATTGCGGCCACGTCAAGCGCAAGGCGGCCGAGATCCTCGGGGTGAGCCTGAAGACGCTGTATAACCGCCTCGAGGCCTACGGCGGCAAGGATCCCGGCGATCAGGAGGCCAACGGCAAGGGGGCGGCCTCGGCCGTCGGCTCCGCCACTCGGGGCGCCGAACCCACCCAGGGCGACGCTGCGCACTAGGCACGGCGTCCCGCGGTGACGCTCGGGCACGTCCCCGTGCCCAGGCATAAGCTTTGCTTGATAGGGGCCGCTGTCGGCGCCCTCCTACACGCGCGCGCGGCTCCGGGTGCGCAGTTGAGCGGCACCCGACGCTTGGTGCGCAGCGCCGCCGCTATTACTCTCGTGCGGGGATCGATCGAGTACATCGGGTCATGCCAGCCATACGCGTCGCCGTGGTCGATGACCACCAGCTCGTGCGCATCGGGCTGAAGCAGGTCATCGAAAGCCATACCGATTTCGCCTGGGTCGGGGAGGCCTCGAGCGGCCGGGAAGCGCTCGCGCTGCTGCGCGAGACGCCCGTCGACGTGCTGCTGCTCGATCTGTCGCTGCCCGATATCTCCGGGCTCGATGTGCTGCGCCAGGTGCGCGCACACCACGACTCCGTCGCGGCGCTCGTGCTCAGCGCGTATCCCGAGATGCAGTACGGCATCAACGTGCTGCGCGCCGGCGCAAGCGGCTTCGTCAGCAAGACGGCCGACGAGAGCGAGCTGTGCCGCGCGATCCGGGCCGCGATGCGCGGCGGCCGGTACGTGAGCCCCGAGCTCGCCGAGGTTCTCGTGAGCGGTATGCAGCAGGGCGCCCCCGGGGAGCCGCGCCACAGCGTGCTCTCGGAGCGGGAGTTTCAGATCTTCTGCAAGCTCGCCGAGGGTAAGAGCGTCTCCGAGATCGCTGCGAAGCTCTTCCTCAGCGTCAAGACCGTGAGCACCTACCGCGCGCGGATCCTGGAGAAGATGGCCATGAAGACGAACGCCGACATCACCTACTACGCGATCAAGAACAATCTGCTGCAGTGATCGCGATGCGCTCGGAGAATGCACGCCTCACCCCGATCGACGGAACGACCGAGCGCTGCATCCTGCTCATCGAGGACTCGACCGCGCTCAGCAAACGCCTCGTCGATCTGCTCTCGGAGCCAGGACGGCTGACCGTCGCCGCGCAGGCGGCGACCCAGTCCGAGGCGGTCTCGAGGCTCAAGGAGCGGCTCTACGATGTTCTGGTGGTCGACATCGAGCTCGCCGAGGGCAACGGCGTGGCCGTGATCCGCCAGGCGCGGCAGCTCTACGCCCCCGATGCGCAGCCGCTCATCGTCGTGCTGACGAACTATGCGTCGGATTTCGTGCGCGAGCACTGCTTCGCGGCAGGCGCGGATTACTTCCTCGACAAGATGCGCGACATCGCACGCCTGAAGCCCATCGTCGCCGACGGCCGCTCCAAGTGGTCGGCGCCGGGCGCCGTCTGAGCTCCTACGCCGCCGGGGAGCCGCGTCTCGGCACGTGTACCTCGAGGATGCTTCCGCCGCCCGGCGCCGTGCGCAGGGAGAGCTGCCCACCGAGGGCCCATACGCGGTGACGCACGCTCGCGAAGCCGTGGGGCCAGTGAAAATCGGGGCTCGCGAGATCGACGCCCGCACCATCGTCGGCGAGCGTGAGTGCGTAGGCGCGGGGGTCGCTCGCGAGGGTCAGTCGCACGCTGTGCGCGGCGGCATGAGGCACGATGTTCGTGAGCGCTTCCTGCACCACGCGGAACAGGGCGATCGCCACGTCCTGCGGGACCGGCTCTTCCCCGACGATCCGCATCTCGCAGGCGAGCCCGGACTTGGCGGAGACAGCCTCGAGGTAGGCCCGCAGCGCCGTGGCGAGACCGAAGTGGTCGAGCAACGAGGGCCGCAGGTCCTCGACGACTCGCCGCTTCACGTCCATCGCCTCATCGAGCACCGCGCCGAGTTGCTGCAGGCGCTGGTGCACGGCGGGCTCGGCGCTCATGTCGGAGGCGAGGCGGGCCTGCAGCCACGAAAGGTCCATCTTGGCGGCCGTGAGGAGCCCGCCGAGCTCATCGTGCAGATTGCGCGCGAGCTCGCTCTTTTCCTTCTCGGCGAGCTCCTGCAGGTGCGTCGAGAGCGAGGCAAGCTCGAGCGTGCGACGCTCGACGAGGGCCTCGAGATCGTCCCCGCGCTCGCGCGGGGAGCGGCGCTCCGCGCGCCGCGACGCCTTGGAGGCGATGAAGGTGGCGGCTATGGCGAGGCTTGCCAGGAGCGTCGCGACGAGGGGAACGGAGAGGAGCGAGGGAGATGTCCGCGGCGCGGGTCTCGACATGTCGCTTCTCATCTCTTGCGCTTGAGGCCGCGCAGCAGCGCGGCAAGGAGGACCCAGCGCACGCGGGGATTGGCGAGCACCTTGAACAGGGTTCGGCCCGCCCCGGCCGCCCAGCCGAGCGCCCGGCGCTGCTCCCAGCGGGCGAACGTCGCGGCAAGCGTCGCGCGCTGCACTTCGGCCTCGAGCTCCAGCAGTTCCTGACGGCGCGCGATGTATCGAGCTCGGCTCGCGCTCACTGTTCTTGACCCAAAGACTCGCGGTCGAGCCGCAGTTGGGTCATGAGCCGGGCAAAGAGCGCATCGTGGCGCATCACTCGCCTGAGCGCGATCCAGCAGCCGAGGGCCCCGAGCGTGAAGACCCCGAACAGGGCGCCGAGCACGATGAAGCGCACGTCGGGACGCAGGGAGAGCGCGACCCAGAGCACGAGCGTGAATCCGGCGAGCCACGTGCAGAGCGCCGCCACGACGGCGAGACGCAGCTGGCGCGAGATTCTGATCTTCTCCTGCTCGAACTCGATTGCGAGCATCTCGAGCCGCGTCTGCACGATGCGCAGCAGCTCACCGAGCAACGATCTGCCGCGGGCGAGCAGCGGCTGGGCCCCGTCGCTCATGGCGCGCTGGGTGCGCGGTCGGCCGCTCGCGCGCCGCGTCCGGAGAGCAGATACCCGATTGCGAGCCCGACGCCCGCGCCGATCGCGACGGCCGTCCAGGGGTTCTCGAACATCCAGCGCTCGAAGGCGGCGGCCGCGCGCTCGCTCGGACGCTCGCTATCCCGATCCATCTCGGCAAGTCTCGCGCGTGCGGTGTCGATGCTGCCCAACACGCGCTCGCGCAGCCGATCGAGCCGCGCGTCCCCATCGTCGCAGAGCGCCCCGAGCAGCGCTTCGGCATGATCGACGACGTTGCGCAACTCGTCGCCGAGATCGGTGTTGTCCACGTGAGGGTGCCTCTCGAACCGCGGCGCGAGAAAAAGCGCGCAAAACCCGGCGAACCGAGCGCTCGGCGATCGACACCGAAACGCGCTGCTCTCCGCCGCTGCGTTCAATTCTATCAGAAGGCCAGGGACACCGGCCGAGCAACTATCATTCCCGCGCGGCGCGCGACTGCGCCCGATGTGCGCTGCAGGAATTTCCCCGCACGCTCAGTGCCCCTCGAAGGCAACGAGCGTCCGCACCGGCACGCCGAGGGCGGCAAGCTTGCGAGCCCCGCCGAGGTCGGGCAGATCAACGATGAAGCACGCGCCGAGGAGCACGGCGCCGAGCGAACGCAGGAGCTTCACGGCCGCCTCCGCGGTTCCGCCTGTTGCGATGAGGTCATCGACGAGCACGAGGCGCTCGCCCGCGGCGATCGCATCGGTGTGCATCTCCACCTCGTCGAGGCCGTACTCGAGGGAGTACGCGACGCGCACGGTCCGGTGGGGTAGCTTGCCCTTCTTCCTGATGGGCACGAAGCCCGCCGAAAGCTGGTGCGCCATCGCGCCCGCGAGTATGAAGCCGCGCGCCTCGATTCCTGCGACGTGGTCGATCTTCGCTCCGACCCAAGGCTGCAAGAGCTCGTCCACCGCACGACGAAACGCCCCGGCGTTCCCGAGCAGCGTGGTGATGTCGCGAAATTGAATCCCCGGCCGCGGGTAATCGGGAATCGTCCTGATGAAGGACTTGAGGTCGCGCGGCGCTCTCGCATGGATCGCGGACTGCGTCCCGGGCTCGTTCGTCGTGCCTATGCTCACGGTGGGTTCACCTCGTGATGACACAATAACAGAGCCGCGTACCGCGCTGCGCTGCATTGCACCAGTGCAGCGCTGGCGCAGGCCATTGCCTTACACTCTCGCCCCTTCGCGCTCGAGGAGGAGAGCAAATGAACGCAAGAGAGCTGGGTCGCTCAGGCTTGAGGGTCGGGCCCCTCGCGCTCGGCGGGAACGTGTTTGGCTGGACGGCGGATGAGGCTACCTCGTTCAAGGTTCTCGATGCCTTTGTCGCTTCGGGGCTCAATCTGATCGACACTGCCGACGCCTATTCACGCTGGGTTCCCGGACACCACGGCGGGGAGTCGGAGACGATCCTAGGCAAGTGGCTGAAGAGCCGCGGTAAGCGCTCGCAGGTCGTGATCGCCACCAAGGTCGGTGTCGAGATGGGGCAAGGAGAGCAAGGCCTCTCGCGCGCGTACATCCTGCGTGCGGTCGAGCGCTCGCTGAAGCGCCTCGATACCGATTACATCGACCTCTATCAATCGCATCGCGACGACCCGCAGACGCCGATCGAGGAGACCTTGAGTGCCTACGGCGAGCTCATCGAGCAGGGCAAGGTGCGGGCGATCGGTGCCTCCAACTTCACGGCCGCGCGGCTGCGCTCGGCGCTCGAGCTCGCCGCGGGGCAGGGACTGCCGCGCTACGAGAGCCTGCAGCCCAACTACAACCTGTACGACCGCGAGGGATTCGAAGGGGAGCTCGCCGGGCTCTGCCGGCGCGAGCGCATCGGCGTCATCAGCTACTTCTCGCTCGCGAGCGGCTTTCTCACGGGCAAGTACCGCTCGGCGGCGGACCTCGCCAACCGCGCGCGAGGCTATCGCGTCAAGGACATGCTGAACGAGCGCGGCTTTCGCATCCTGCGCGCGCTCGATAGCGTCGCGCGGGACACGAGCGCGACCCCCGCACAGGTCTCCCTCGCATGGCTCATCGCGCGCGGTGTCACGGCGCCGATCGCCAGCGCAACGAGCGTCGAGCAGCTCGAGGAGCTCGTCGGAGCGACGCGCCTCACGCTCGACGCCGCGGCGCTCGCGAAGCTCGATGAGGCGAGTGCGCGGTGAGGTACGCGCCCGCGCGCTCGTGGGGCGCGGCGTTATGAGTGTCGGGAGGCGAGCATCGCGAGCTCGGGCGGCAGCGGCGTCACGTCGATCTCGATGTTGAGGCATGTCGGCCTGCCGCTGGCGAAAGCCTCGCGCACGGCAGGTCCCAGCTGCGCGACATCGGTGATCAAGCGTCCTTCGCAGCCGAACGCGATGGCCACCTCGTGATACTTCGCGCCCGAGAGGCGCGTGCCGCGAACGGGGTTGCCGACCATCTCCTGAAAGTGCTGCGAGGCCGCCCAGCTGCGGTTATTCATCACCGCGACGACGACGGGGAGCCGGTGGCGGGCGAGGGTGTCGAACTCGGCAATCGTGAACCCGACCGCGCCGTCGCCCGCGAGGCACAGCACGGGACGCTTGGGCTCCCCCGCCTGCGCACCGATCGCAAGTCCGAGGCCCATGCCCACCGCGCCTAGAAAGCCGTGGGTGATGTAGCTTCCCGGGCGCCTCTGGCGGATCACCTCGTTCATCCAGTGATAGGCCTCGGCACCGTCGCCGATGATGATCGTCTCGTCGGAGATGCTCTCGATGAGGCTCGCGACCGCCTGGTAAGGATGGATGGGCGGGGCAGAGCGCTCGAGCGCCTCGCCGAGCCTTGCACGCCGCGCTGCTTTCGCCTCCTGCACGCGCTCTTGCCACGCGCTGCGATCGGGCCAGCGCCGCTTGCGCGCTTCGCTCAGCAACGCGTGCAGCGTCGCGCGAGGGTCCGCCGCAATGGCGACCGCAGCATCGCGCAGCCGGCCGATCTCCTTGGGATCCACCTCGACGTGAATGATCTTCGCCGCGGCCGGCGCGAGCCGATCGCTGCTGCCGAGTGTGAAGAGCCCGAAGCGCACGCCGAGCGCAAGAATGGTGTCGATGCGCCCGCCCGGCCCGCCGAGGTCGTCCATCTTATGGAAAGTGCCGCCGTACAGCGGGTGATCGCTCGGCAACAGCCCGTGCGCCGCGAAATCCGAGAACACCGGCATCCCGGTGAGCTCGACGAAGGCGCGGAGCTCCTCGGCGCAGCCGGCCTGCCAGGCGCCCGCGCCCACCATGACGACCGGCCGCTCGGCGGCCTGCAGCAGTTCCACGGCAGCTGCGATGGTCCCCGGCGACGGACCGGGATGTGCATCGACGATGAGGTTCGCGGGCAGGTGCACCGCCTGCTCGTCGACGGCGGCCGTGAGCACGTCCATCGGCAGGTCGAGCAGGACGGGGCCCGTCGGCGGTGAGGTCGCCACACGGATGGCGTGCGCAACGAGACGCGGGATTTGCGCCGGCACCGTCACGGTGTGGGCCCACTTGGTGAGCGGCCGCGCGATGGCCGCCTGGTCGATACCCGCCTGGAGCGTGTTGGTCTCGGCATCACGCAGCGCCGCGGATCCGGCGACGTAGAGCACGGGTGTGCGGTCGAGATAGGCGTTCGCGATCGAGGTGATGCAGTTGGTGAAGCCGGGACCCGCCGTGACGAGCGCGACCCCGAGCCTGCGACCGGCGCGCGCGTAGCCCTCCGCGGCATGCCCGGCCGCTACCTCGTGCCGGGTGTCGATGATGGGGATCGCGTGCGTGGCGCAGGCCTGGAAGATCGTCTCGAGGTGTGCGCCGTGCAGTCCAAAGACGGTCTTGACCCCCGCACCGACCAGTGTACGGACGAGGAGCTCTCCACCGGTGACCATGCTCATGGGACCTCCGCTACAGCCGGGCGCCGCGTTCGTGGAGCCAGCCATGCTACATTTGCCGCGAAGCAACTGCGAACCTACTGGCCTTCAGGCCGTGAAAGAGCACCCGTTATGGCACCGCCGAAGTCGAACATTGAGATTGCACAGCAGGCCAAGATGCGTCCGATCGTTGCCCTGGCGAAGGAGCGGCTCGGAATTCCAGACGAGAGCCTCTCCCCGTACGGCCATTACAAGGCGAAGGTCTCGCTCGACTATGTCAATTCACTGAAGAATCGCCCGAACGGCAAGCTCATCCTCGTCACCGCGATTTCCCCGACACCTGCAGGGGAGGGCAAGACCACGACGACCGTGGGTCTCGGCGATGCGCTCAACCGGCTCGGCAAGAAGGCGATGATCTGTCTGCGCGAGCCGGCCCTCGGCCCGGTGTTCGGCGTGAAGGGAGGGGCAGCCGGCGGCGGCTACTCCCAGGTCGTGCCGATGGAGGACATCAACCTGCACTTTACGGGGGATTTCGCGGCGATCGCGGCTGCGAACAACCTGCTCGCCGCGCTCGTTGATAATCACATCCATCACGGCAATGCGCTCGGGCTCGACGTGCGCCGCATCGCCTGGCGGCGCGTCGTGGACATGAACGACCGCGCGCTCCGCGACATCATCGTTGCGCTCGGCGGCACGGCGAACGGGTACCCGCGGCAGGACGGGTTCGACATCGTCGTCGCCTCCGAGGTGATGGCCATCTTCTGCCTGTCGACGAGCCTGAGCGACCTCAAGGAGCGCCTCGGAAAGATCGTGGTGGGCTACACCGCCGATCAGAAGCCGATCCAGGCGCGCGACCTCAAGGCGCACGGCGCCATGACCGCGCTGCTGCGCGATGCGCTCGCGCCGAATCTCGTGCAAACGCTCGAGAACAATCCGGCCTTCATTCACGGCGGCCCGTTCGCCAACATCGCCCACGGGTGCAACTCCGTGATGGCAACGCAGACCGCGCTCAAGCTCGTGGACTACGTGGTGACGGAGGCCGGCTTCGGTGCCGATCTCGGCGCCGAGAAGTTCGTGGACATCAAGTGCCGCAAGGCGGCCTTGAGGCCCTCGGCGGCGGTGCTGGTCGCGACGGTGCGGGCGCTCAAGTTTCACGGAGGCGTCGAGGTCGCCGACGTGGGCAAGGAGAACATCGCGGCGCTCGAGAAAGGCATCGTGAATCTCGAGCGCCACATCGACAACGTGCGCAAGAACTACGGACTCCCCTGCGTCGTGGCCATCAACCACCGGGCCGAAGACACCGATGCCGAGATTCGCGTGCTGATGGAGCGCGCGGCGCATCACGGCGCGCGGGTGATCCTCGGGAACCACTATGCCGAGGGCAGTGCAGGCGCGGTCGATATCGCGAAGGAGGTGCTCCGCCTCACCGAGGAGCCCAATCACTTCAAGTTCGTCTACGACGAGGGCGAGACGCTCTGGCAGAAGATGAAGGAGATCGCGACCAAGATCTATCACGCCTCGGACATCACGGCGGACACGAAGGTCAGAGCGCAGATCAAGCACCTGCAGGACTCGGGCTATGGGCACTATCCGATCTGCGTCGCCAAGACCCAGTACTCCTTCTCGACCGATCCGAAACTGCGGGGCGCACCCTCGGACCACGTCGTGAACATCCGCGAGGTGCGGCTCGCCGCGGGAGCCGAGTTCATCGTCATGATCTGTGGGGACGTGATGACGATGCCCGGTCTGCCGAAGGTACCGGCGGCCAACAACATCGACGTGGACGAGAGCGGCAAGATCGTCGGCCTGTTCTGATCAGAACGGCTTGACGACGGCGAGTATCACGATCGCGATGAGGAGGAGTCCGGGAACCTCGTTGAAGATCCGATACCACCGGTCCGAGTGAATGTTGCGCCCGAGGCGCAGCGTGCGCATCAGGCGATAGCACCAGATGTGGTACCCGACGAGCGCGGCGACGAGCGCGAGCTTCAGGTGCAGCCACGCGAGGGTGAGGTAGGCCGGTGCGGCAACGATCATCGCGACGCCGAACCCGATCGCGAGCGCTGCGCCGATGGTCATCATCACGAACAGGCGCCGCTCCATCACCGCGAACCGCTCGGTCAGGGTGCGCTCCGCGGCTGCGGCGTGGTAGACGAAGAGGCGCGGCAGGTAGAAAAGCCCCGCGAACCAGGTCACGACGAAGACGATGTGGAAGGCTTTGAGCCAGAGCATGCGGCGCTCAGGGCCCGGGGCAGCGGGCGGTCGGGCGGGGGCGGGCGCTACGCGAGGCAGCCATCGCGATCTCCTGGCCGTCGTGGGCCATCGCATCGGTCGAGGCGATTATGCCAGTCGCGAAGGCTCGACTCATGGGGCGCAAGGCCTGCGCCAGGCGACGCACGGAGGCTCTTGAGGGCTCAGCCTTGCCGCAGGGGAGGCGCACGACTAGAGTCAGCCGTCTGGCGCGCCGGCGCCCTCGGAGGGGAAAGACCATGCCTCAGTTCGACGAGAAGAGCATCACGCAGGCCGTGATCGACCGCATGGCCGACTGCCAGGATGTGCGCTTCAAGCAGGTGATGACCTCGCTCGTGACCCACCTGCACGACTTCGTCCGCGACGTGAAGTTGACCGAGCAGGAGTGGATCACGGCGATCCAGTTTCTCACCGACGTGGGCAAGACCTGCACCGACAAGCGCCAGGAATTCATCCTGCTCTCCGACACCCTCGGCGTGTCGATCCTCGTGATCTCGCTCAATCACCCCGCCGAGGCGGGCTCGGTCGAGTCGACGGTGCTCGGACCGTACTACTGGGAGGGTGCGCCCGAGCTTCCGCTCGGCAGCAACCTTGCGCAGGGCGTGAAGGGCGAGCCTACGTTCTACTCCGGTCGCGTCCTCGATGCGCGTGGGAGCCCGATCGCGGGCGCCGTCCTTGACATCTGGTCCGGCGATGGCGAGGGCAACTACGACATGCAGATTCCGGGCGAGACCGAGATGCGCGCGCGCGGCAAGATCCGCACGGATGCCGAGGGACGCTACTGGTTCCGTTCCATCCGGCCGAACTACTATCCGGTACCCACCGACGGACCGGTCGGCGCGATGCTGCGCGCGATGGGCAGGCACCCGTACCGGCCGGGCCATATTCACATGATCGTCTCGGCGCCGGGCTACCAGGCGGTCACGACGCACCTGTTCGTCGCCGACAGCCGATACCTGCACTCCGATGCGGTCTTCGGCATGAAGGATTCGCTCGTCGTGAAGTTCGAGCGCTGCCCGCCGGGGCGCGCGCCGACCGGAGAGCGCATGGAGGCGCCGTACTACACCGCGCAGTTCGACTTCCGGCTGCGCAAGGCCGCCTGAGCGCCGCCTTGCGCAAGCCCTAGCCGCCACGAGAAACGTGCCAGATCCGAGCTCGCAGCTGTCGCCGGCCGAGGTGCTGGCGCTCTATCCGCCGCATGCCGGAACGATTCCCGCGTTCCTCGCAACGCGCGTCCGCGTGCATCCGGAGCGCCTCGCGCTCAAGGTCGAGCAGCGCACCTGGACGTTCCGCGAGCTCGAGGAAGGCAGTGCGCTTCTCGCACGCGTGCTCGAGCGGCGGGGTATCGAGCGCGGGGACCGCCTCGTCCTCATCACGCTCAACAGCGATCTCAGCGTCGTTCTGTTTCTCGCCGCGGCACGGATCGGGGCGATCTTCATCCCACTCAATCCCGCGGCCACCCGTTCGGACCTCGAGTATCTCCTCGGCCACTCGCGCGCGCGGCTGATCGCCGTGCAGCCGGCCGATCTCGAGCGCGTGCGCGAGGTCGCAACCGCGCTCGGGCACGACTCACAGATCGTCTCGCTCGCGGAGTGGGGGCTCGGGGCCGCAAGTGCCGCGGGGGTGCTCGAGCGGCTGCAGGGCGAGGAGCTCGCGGCGCCGCGGGCTCCCGCCGGTGAGGGTGAGGATGCGGTGGTCGTCATCTACACCTCCGGAACGACGGGCTTCCCCAAGGGCGTCGTTCACACGCAGCGAACCTACATCCTCGCGGCCGAGGGGTTCGTGGCGCGCATGCACCTGCAGCCGGGCGAGCGGCTCCTCACGGTGATGCCTTTCTTCCACATCAATGCGCTCTTCTACTCTCTCGGCGGAGCGATTGCCGCGGGCGGGACGCTCGTGACCGTCCCGAAGTTCAGCGCCTCGCAGTTCTGGAACTTCGCGGCGGAGACGGGGGCGACGGAGTTCAACTTCCTCGCCGCGGTCGGCAACATTCTCATCAACCGGCCCCGCAGCGAGTTCAACCCCGGGCATCGCATCCGCAAGCTCTACGGAGGCCCGATCAGCGAGCGCATGGACCGCGTCTTCCGGGAGGAATTCAACGTCCCGGAGCTCATCGAGGGCTACGGCATGACGGAGATCCCGGGCGCCTGCTGCAATCCGTTTCTCGGGCCGCGCAAGGCCGGCAGCATCGGCCGCCCGGCCGTGCATCCGAACTACCCCGGAGAGTTCTCGCAGCTGCGCGTCGTGGACGATGAGGGGCGCGATGTCGCACCGGGAGCGGTTGGCGAGCTCGTCGTGCGCACGCCCATGCTGTTCCGAGAGTATCTCGACGATCCCGCACAAACGACCGCCGCGTTCCGCGACGGCTGGTTTCTCACGGGTGATCTCGCGCGGCGCGACGCGGAGGGATACTTCTATTTCATCGCGCGCAAGAAGGACATCATCCGCCGGCGCGGGGAGAACATCGCCGGGGCGGAGCTCGACCGCATCATCTCGGACCACCCGGAGGTCCTCGAGGCCGCCGCGATCGGTGTACCCTCGGAGCTCGGCGAGGAGGAGATCCTGGTCGTTGTCGTGCCGCGGAGCGCCGGCCGGCTCACCCCGCAGGACGTTCTCGAGTGGTGCCGGGCGCGGCTCGCGCCGATGAAGGTGCCGCGCTTCATCGTGCTCGCGGACGCGCTTCCCCACACGCCCTCGCACCGCGTGGCGAAGCACCTCCTCAAGCTCGACAAGAGTCTGCGCGAGCGCGCCGTCGACACGGCGCCCCCGAACGCGAAAGGTTGAGACCCGTGCCCGCGAAATCGATGGACAGGATCATGGCGCTCGCCAAGCGGCGCGGCTTCGTCTACCAGGCCTCCGAGCTCTATGGCGGCATCAATGGCTTTTGGGATTACGGCCCACTCGGCGCGCAGCTCAAGAAGAACCTGCGCGACGCCTGGTGGGAAGACGTGGTGCTCAATCCCTGCGGCGGCCGGCCGGGACCGAACGGCGAGCCGGTGCGGATGGTGCCGCTCGATACGAGCATCATCCAGCACCCGAAAGTTTGGGAGGCGAGCGGACACGTCGCGGGCTTCAGCGACCCGATGGTCGACTGTCGCGAGACCCAGCAGCGCTACCGGTTCGATCACCTGCTCGTCTATGCCCCCGCCTCGGGCGAGCTCGGCGGCCAGCCGATGTTCGCCTTCGTACCGGACACCCCGAGCGAGGCGCGACAGCGCAAGAAAGCGGAGAAGGCCTTCGGCGAGGTGCGCACGTTCCCGCTTTCGCAGCTGCCGCACGGGGAATGGTCGCGGGTGATCGCACCCGAGGCCGAGCGACCCGGCACGCTCACCGAGCCGCGTGCCTTCAACCTCATGTTCAAGACCTACGTCGGTGCGACCGCCTCGGAGGAGGACGTGGCATACCTGCGCCCCGAGACGGCGCAGGGCATCTTCGTGCAGTTCAAGAACGTCATCGACACGACGCGCGTGAAGGTGCCGTTCGGCATCGCGCAGGTGGGCAAGGCCTTCCGCAACGAGGTGACGCCGCGCAACTTCACCTTCCGCAGCCGCGAGTTCGAGCAGATGGAGATCGAGTTCTTCTGTCACCCGAGCGAGGCGCGCGAGTGGTACGCCTTCTGGCGCGAGGAGCGCATGCGCTGGTGGCAGGCGCTCGGCCTCGCTGGTGAGAACCTGCACCTGCGAGAGCACGCGGCGGAGGAACTCGCCCACTATGCGCGCGCGGGCGCGGGGACCTCAGACGTCGAGTACCGCTTCCCGTTCACCGCGCCCGGCTTCGGCGAGCTCGAAGGGGTCGCACACCGTTCGGACTTCGACCTCGCGCAGCACCAGAGGCACTCGCGCTCCTCGCTCGAGTACTTCGATGCGGAGCGTGGCGAGCTCCTGCCGAATGGCGCGCGCAAGGGGGAGAAGTACCTGCCACACGTGATCGAGCCCTCGGCGGGGCTCGATCGCGGCGTGCTGGCGGTGCTCTGCGAGGCCTACCTCGAGGACCCCGCGCGCGCAAGCCCGCAGCTGCTGCTCCTCTCGCCGCGCCTCGCACCCATCAAGGCCGCAATCTTCCCGCTCGTGAACAAGGAAGGCATGCCCGAGGTGAGCGAGAAGCTCTATCTCGAGGTGCGGCGGCGCTTCTGGCGGCGCGGCCTGATCGAGCACGACGTGAAGCAGGCGATTGGCAAGCGCTATGCGCGCATGGACGAGGCGGGCTGCCCGTTCTGCTTCACGATCGACGGCCAGACGCTTCAGGATCAGACCGTGACCGTCCGCGACCGGGACACCGCACGGCAGGAGCGCATCGCGCTCGATCGGGTGACCGCCTATCTCGAGGAGCGGCTCGGACCGGCGTGAGCGGTTCCATGGCTTCCCGCTACCGCTTCGTCTGCCTGGGTCCGCGCGATGTGGAGGTGGAGCGCCGCGCAGACGGCTCGGTTCTCCTGCGCTCGCCGCATCCCCTGGGACCTTATCCCCGCAAGCTCACCGACTGCCTCGTTCGCGCCGCACGGAACCATCCCGAGCGGGTGTTTCTCGCGGTGCGCCGCTCCCCGAGCGAGTGGCGTACGCTCACCTACCGCGACGCCCTTGCATCCGTGCGGCGGATCGCCACCGCGCTTCTCGCGCGAGGCCTTTGCACGGAGCGTCCGATCGCGATTCTCTCGGGCGCCAGCATCGAGCATGCGCTCATCGCCCTCGCCGCGATGCACGTCGGCATTCCGTTTGCTCCGGTCTCGCCCGCCTACTCCCTCGCATCCCCCGATCTTGCAAGATTGCGGCACGTCCTCTCGCTCCTCACGCCGGGACTCATCTTCGCTCAGAACGGAAGCGCTTTCGCGCGGGCACTCACGCAGGCGGTCCCTCGCGAGACGGAGCTCGTCGTACAGGAGTCGCCCCCCTCGGGACGCCCCGCGACGCGGTTCGAGGAGCTCGAACGTGTCGTCGAGTCGCCGGCGCTCGATGCCGCGAGCGAGCGCGTCGGCCCCGACTCGGTCGCCAAGGTGCTCTTCACCTCGGGCTCGACGGGCTTCCCCAAGGGCGTGATCAACACCCAGCGGATGCTCTGCGCGAATCAGCAGATGTTCTTCGAGGCCCTTCCGCTCACGGCGACCGAGCCGCCCGTGCTCGTCGACTGGCTGCCGTGGCATCACACCTCGGGCAGCAATCAGATCCTCGGGATGACGCTCTATCACGGTGGAACGCTCTATATCGACGAGGGGCGGCCCCTTCCCGAGGCGATCGGCGCGACCGTGCGCAACTTGCGCGAGATCGCCCCGACGCTTTACTTCACCGTCCCGCGCGGCTACGCGGAGCTCGTTCCGCACCTCAAGGCCGAACGAGCCTTCCGTGAGCGATTCTTCTCCCGCGTGCGCATGTTCTACTACTCGGGCGCCTCGCTTCCGCAGGCCGTCGTCGCGCAGCTCGACGAGATTGCGCTCGAGACGTGCGGCGAGCGCATTCCGATGCTTTGTGGATACGGCTCGACCGAGACCGCGCCGTTCGCGCTCTGCGCCAACTGGCTCACCGAGGGCTCGGGGCTTGCAGGGCTTCCCGTTCCGGGCGTCGAGCTGAAGCTCGCACCTCAAGGGGCAAAGTACGAGGCACGCGTGCGGGGACCCAACGTGACCCCGGGGTACTGGCGCGAAGCCGAGCGCACGCGCGCCGTCTTCGATGAGGAGGGCTTCCTCCGCACGGGAGATGCGCTCTCGTGGGTCGATGAGCGCGACCCTGCGCGCGGGCTTGCCTTCGATGGACGGCTGGCCGAGGACTTCAAGCTGACCACCGGAACCTGGGTCAGCACGGGGGCGCTGCGCGCGCGGCTCGTCGCGGCGAGTCCGCTGATTCAGGACGCCGTCATCACGGGGGAGGGGCGCGATGAGGTCGGCGCGCTCATCTTTCCCGATCTAGGCGCCTGCCGAGCGGCTTGTGGATGCGGCGAGAACCATGGGCGCTTCGATCCCCACGAGATCCTTGCTGACCCACGCGTAGCCGAGGCACTGCAGGCCGCTCTCGAGGGGCTCGCCGCGGAGAGCACCGGCACCTCCACGTTCGTTGCGCGAGCGCTCATTCTCGAGGAGCCCCCGAGCAGCGCAGCGGGAGAGATCACCGACAAGGGATCGATCAATCAGCGAGCGGTGCTCGCGCACCGCGCTGCGCGGCTGGAGGAGCTCTACGCGGAGCCGGCTTCGAAGGCGGTTCATCGCGCGCGGCGACCCGCTTGAGATCGCCGCGCGCGACCCACCCCCTCCCGATCACATGCTGTGCTTGATCTCGAGGTCGAGCTCGAGCGGCGGGGACGGGATGCCTCCCACGGAGGCGCCGCCGGCCTGCACCAGGTCAAACACGTTCATCCAGTAGAACTTGTCGGTCAGGTTCTTCGCGCTCAGCATGATCTGCCAGTTACCCTTCGGGGGCTCCCAGGTCAGGTGAGCGTTGTAGACGGTGTAGCCGCCGATGCGATTGTACGGACCGTTGACCGCGGCCGTGTACACATCCGCGCGGACGCTCGCATCGACCCGCGCGGTCAACGAGCCGCCCGGCATCGAAAGCGTGTACTGCACCCCTCCGTTGCCTTGCCACTGCGGCGTCCACGGCGTGATCATCCCCGGCAGGATGCCTGTAGCGGGGTTGAGGCTCACGTAGTCGAAGTGGATGTAGCTGAGCGATCCATCGGCCTGGAAGCCGCCGAAGCGCAGCTGCGACTCGAACTCGACGCCCTTCTGGTGGGCATCACCGGCGTTATAGGGCAATGCGCACGGGGCGCCGAACGGTGCGACGATCCCCGCGACGCCCGTGCAATTGGCGAGCGTGAGCTGGATGTCCCGGTACTGCGAGAAATAACCGTCGAGGTTGGCGGTCAGGTGATTGTCGAACCAGCTGGTCTTCAGTCCCATCTCGTAGGTGGAGAGGGTTTCGGGATTGAAGTGGACGGCCTGCTCGACGTAGAAGGGCCGCGGATCGACACCGCCGCCCTTGAAGCCCGTTGAGTACTGGCCGTACAGCATGATCTGGTCGGTGAATTGATAGGAAAGGTCCCCGCGCCAGTCGAATCGCGTGGCCGAGTAATAGCCGGAAGTGTCGTTGAGCGCGCTCACGAGCGTTGCCGACCCGCCCGTTCCTCCCTCGGGGTTTACGCGGACGTAGTTGTACGTCTTGTCCTGGCTCGTGTACCGGGTTCCGAAGGTTGCATCGAGCTTCGAGGTGACGTGCCAGACGAGGTGCAGGTAACCCGCCTTGTCGTGCGCGAGAATCGGGTCGTTCTGCAGGAAGTTCAGAATGCCAGGGATCGAGGGAATGGCGTACCAGAGGTCCTCGTGCGCCGGGTAGACCGTGAGCTCGCGGAAGTAGAAGGCGCCCACGGTGTAATCGAGCACCGAGCCCCACTTACCCGTGAACCGAAGCTCCTGGCTGAACTGGTGGTGGTCCAGGCCCTCCTGCCCGAGCCCCACAGGCCAAGCGGACTCATCATTGTCCTCCGCCCAGCTGCTCGAGTAGCCGCGCTGGGCCGTGATGCTCCGCAACGTCATGTCCGGACTCAAGGTCCAGTTGATCAAGGCCTCGCCGCCCCAGCTGTCGATCGTCTGGCGATTCTGCGAGCAGTACGCAGGCTCGTTCTGGTTATTGCCGAGGCCGGGAATGGTGAACGGGAGGGGGGAGGTGATGGCCGGCATGCAGAACGAGGCGTACGTGGAATAGGGATTCGGAGGAACCAGCGCCGGCACCTTCGACACATCGTACGGTATGTTCGCGGTGGCACCCGTCACCGTGTTGGTCGCCGGAATCGTGATCAGCGCGCCACCGGCGGCGCTGGCATTGCCCTCGAGCGGGCCAGGTCCGCCGTAGATCAGAGTCTCGGCGGGATTTTCCTGATTCTCGTTCGTGAGGTCACCGATGAGTTGCACGTCGAGGTTATCGCTCGCCGCCCAGCGCACCGCGAGGCGGCCGGCAGTGTAGCCCGTTCCGCCTTCCTGGCCGGTGACGCAGCTGTTCGCTTTGGTCGTGAAGCCGGGCGCGACCGAGTAGGTGCCCGGTGTGCCGTAGATGCCGTCACCGGCCGCATTGACCCCGATGAGCGGAGTGGCTTCGAACGTCGGGTTGGCGCAGCCGAAGTCAACGACGTTCTCGTACCCATCCTGGTGGTTGCCCACGCCGGAGAGGCGCACGAAGAGGTTGTCGGTGACCGCGAAATTGGTGGTGGCGCGCAGCTCGACGTGATTGCGGCTGCCGCCCAGTAAGTCGAATGTCGTGGATTCGGTGGCATCCGGCGCCTTCGAGAACAGCTTGATGGCGCCACCTTCGGAATTCATGCCCTCGAGCGTGCCCTGAGGGCCGCGGAGCACCTCGACGCGCTGGAGATCGAGCAGGTCCATCAGGGAGCCTGTGATGGTGCCGAAGTAGACATCATCGATGTAGATGCCCACGCCGGGCTCGAGAGCGGGGTCGAGATCACCCTGTCCGATGCCGCGGATGTACGCGCCCATGGAAGGCCCGAACGCCGCCGTTTGCGGGTTGAGCGAGACGCTCGGTGCGTCACGCTCGATGTCGAGGATGCTCGTCTGGCCGCGCTCGGCGAGCTGGTCGCCGCTGATCGCCGTGATGGCGAGGGGCGTTTGCTGCACGGACTGGTTCGTGAACTGCGCGGTGACGACCACCGTCTCGAGCTGCCCCGTGCCCGCCGCGGGTGCGGTCTGCGCGGCTGCGGGCGGACCCGTCGTGCCTTGATTGGCGCTTTGCGCAAGCACCGCCGTGCTTGCGAGAAACGCTGCGGCTGCACAGAGAGTGGTGAAAACCCTAAGACTTGAGCTCAGCATCGCTTTCCCCCCTACTTAGCGGTGCGCGGGCCCTACCTGGCGCGGTGAACTCTTCCTGGCGATCCCCCGTCAGCGAACTTTTTACTTCTTGGTAAAGGCTCGTGCAGGTTAACGGCTCGCCGGCTCCGGTGTCAACGCTGCGCAACGCCTCGAGTGCACGGCCTGCGTCCATAGGCGCACAACCGTTGCGTGACAGCAACGTAGCGGCGCGTGGCGCCGGCCGCGCCAACGCCACCGCCGCCTCAACGACGGCCGCGGCGAAACGGGAAGGTGAGGAGGAACAGGGCGAGGCGCATATTGAGGAGCTTCAGGCCGCTCCGAGCCTCCTCCGGACGCAGGGTGGCGCTGATCGGCATGGCGCCGAAGACCTTCCCGCGGATGAGGAGCTCACCGCCGTCCCGTTCGATGGAGTCAATGCGCATGAGCTCGGTGCCGTCCTGCGAGTAGAGCTTCATGCGAGAAATTTGGTCACGCAGTCGCGGGCCTCCGCGAGCTCATCGAGCACGAGATGTCCGGCCTGCTCGAACAATGCGAGCTTCGCGTTGGGCAGCAGCTCCATCCATCTACTCGCGCGGCCGACCGGCGCGATCCGGTCAGCCTTCGACCAGACGAGGAGCGTCGGCATCGTGGCTCGATGCAGCCAGCGCTCGAGCTTTGGATTGAAAGGGCCTTGCGCGGCGATCCTACGGCTGGATTGCATCTCGCGAGCGATTTGCTCTGCATGGCGCGCCGCCTCTGCTGGCTTCGGCAGGTACGGCCGGAGGATGGCGACATCGCTCACCAGGTGCGCATACATCTCCTCGAGGGACCAGGACCCGATCGGAGGCCCGGGATGCTGCGGATCGGCAAGTCCCGCGGGCGCGACGAGCACGAGCTTGCGCACGCGATGCGAGTGCGCGACGGCGAACTCCGCGGCCATCCAGCCGCCGAGCGAGAAGCCGACGAGATCGATCTGCGTGAGGTTGAGCTGATCGAAGAGGTCGAGATAGTGCAGCAGATACTCGCTCATCGAATCCAGGCGGGGGTCATCGCCCGATTCGCCCCACCCGGGGTGAAACGGCACGATCACCTTGAACCGTTCGGTCCACGGGCGGGCGAAATCGATTCCGTGCCAGGCGCCTGCGCCGTGCCAGTAGACGACCGGGCGGCCCTGTCCGCCCATGTACACGACGGTCGTTACGCCATTGACCGAGTACTCGTGGCGTTTGAAACCCTTCGGGGGCTTCTCGCCGCGGTGGTCCAGTGTCGCCATCTCTTGCCTTTCAGGTCATTGCTGCCGCGCCGTGCGCCTCACCCTCAGGCGACCGGTTCGGCATCGAGCCGCACCGCGATTCCCTCGAGCTCTCGGCTCGGAGCCCGATAGCGCTGCATCACGGCGGGGTCGTGCCCGGGCACGATGTACTGCGGTGCCGAGGCGAGCTCGCGGAGCCTGCGCCAGCCGTCAACCATCGCCGTCACGTCCGCCACCACCGGGAACGGACGGCCCTCGTCCATGTTCGCGGCGTAGTGACTCGCATCCGAGGCGAGCACGAGCCAGCCGAGACGTGTCCACAGCCGCACGACCTGCAGCCCCTTCGTGTGCCCTCCGACGAGGTGCACGCTGAGTCCGCTCGCAATCTCAGCATCGCCGTCGTAGAAGCGGACGCGTCCGCCATAGACGTTACGGACCATCGCGACGATCTCGTCGAGCTCGTATGCGGCCGCAAAGAACTCCGTCGCCATGTAGCGCCCGGTCGCGTAGGCCATCTCCCGGTCTTGCAGGTGAAAGCGCGCGCTCGGGAACAGATCGAAGTTGCCGACGTGGTCGTAGTGCAGGTGCGTCACGATCACGTCCGTGACGCGCGCGGCATCCACCTCGAGGAGCTTCAACCCTGCGGCCGGTGAGCGCAGGAACTCGCGGCGGCGCCGCCGCGCGGCAGCCTCGTTGAAGCCGGTGTCGATCACGAAGACCTCGGAGGCCCTGCGCGCGAGCCATATGAAGTAATCCATCCGCGCGCCGCTCTCGTGCGGGTCGGCGCCGATGAAATTCTCGGCCCCACGCCGCGCGACCGTCGCATAGCGAATGGCGTAGACCTCGAAGGGCGCAGGCGAGCCGTTGCGACCGGGATCGAGCTGCATCAGGCGAGTATGATCCGGCCATGGACTGGTTGCACGTGAGCTATGCGCAGCAGCTGCGCTTCGGCTGCAAGGTCATCGAGGACGTAAGCCGCGTGCTGGGCGACCTCGGGGCGCGGCGGGTGCTCCTCGTCTGCTCTTCGCGCGGACGCGAATCCCCGGGGGGCCGGCGGCTCGCGCACGCCCTCGGCGCCGCGCTCGCGACGGTATTCGACGGCGCCCGCCCGCACGTCCCCGAGAGCACCGTGCGCGCCGCACTCGAGCGGCTGCGCAGCGAGCGTATC
>Ga0335074_10000208_pt1 | contig 91830 bp, 83 predicted proteins | sample Lox_Sample_23_FD_206715 | JGI IMG/M metagenome (GOLD analysis project Ga0335074, IMG submission 206715) | Soil microbial communities from Loxahatchee National Wildlife Refuge, Florida, United States - Lox_Sample_2.3 | ecosystem: Environmental > Terrestrial > Soil > Wetlands | place: USA... | reverse complement strand
GGCGCCTGGGTGCGCTCTCGGCGGTGGAACGCCCAGGTGGTTGAGCTCCTCGCGCGAACGGTGGTCTGGAACGCCCTCGCCGTCAGCTACCACTGCGGCGAGACCTAGAGTTCTCAGTCAACCTCGGCGTCCCGACCGGGCCCCGCCGCGAGGCGGCGGACCGCGGCGCGGTTGTCGTCGTAGGAGAGGCGGCCCTCGGCGTCCTCGGGATCGACCCACGCCGCCGCGTCGTGCTCGGCGCTGAGCCGCGGGACGAAGCCGGGCTCGACCTCCACGGCGAAGGCGTGGAGCCGCCAGCGCCCCCCCGCGTGCGCGAACTCCACCGACCAGTCGAGGTCGACGACCCGACGCGGACGCTCGAGCCCGGTCTCCTCGGAGAGCTCCCGGCGCAGCGCCGCCTCGAAGTCCGCGTCCTCGGGTTCGACCTTGCCGCTCACGGGGACCCAGATCCCGCCGCGTTCGGGCGGTCGTCGGAACAGGAGGAGGCGGAGCGGAGGGGTCGCGAACAGGTAGCCTTCGACGCACTCCTGGTCGATCGTCGGGGCCCGACCGGTCACCCGCCGCCCCGCGTCAGGATCTTGAGGATCGCTTCGGCGGGCTCGCCGTGCGACTGGAGGAGCGCCTCGACCGCCTCCTCGTGCGACACGTTCGCCTGCGCCATGACGAGCCGAACGTCCTCCTCGGGGGGGCCGGTCGAAGCCGCGGGGACCGCGGGCGTCGCCGCGGCGCCGGGAGCGACGGCGGCGGTCCGCGGCCGGACGCTCGGGGTGCCGACGACCTGGTAGGTCCGCACCCCCTGGACGGTCAGGATCGTCACGCTGGGGGCGTCGAAGACGTGCTCCGTGGTCCGGGTGCGCACGATCACGGACTCGACGTCCGGGACCTCCTCGGTCTTCATGCCGAGGCGGCGCATCATCATCTGCATCTGCCGAGGGTCGCGGGGCGCGCCGGGGATCATCGCCTAGCCCTCCCCGTCGTCCGCCCCGCTCGCGGAGCGGATCTTCTGCTCGAGCTCGGCGTCGACGAACAGCGTGGCGTCCGCCGCCGCGGCGCGCCGGCCCCGCCCGCGGCCGCGCGCGTTCTCTCGGGCCCGCCGCGTCTGGCCGCCCAGGTCGTCGAGGAGGCCCGCCACGCCGGCCATGAGGTTCCAGCCCGTGTGCGAGCCGTAGAAGATGCCGACCTCCGTGTGGAGGCGCGCCTCGACCGTGAGGTCGTTCGTGCGGTGGGTCGCGTGGGGCGCGAAGTGGATGGTGAGGAGCGTCGGGCGCACGTGCTTCGCGATCCGCTTGAGGCCCGCGGCGACCAGGTGGTCGATGTCGGCGAGCAACGCCGCGTCGGCGGAGCCCCGGAGCCCGGAGATCTCGACATAGACGTCCTCGACGCCGCCCGTCCCCTCGGTCGCCCGCGCGCTCCCGACCACGAGGCCGAGGAGGTCGGCCTGGCCGACGACGCGGACCCCCCGCTCGCCGTCGCGCACGAACACGCTCGAGACCTTCTCCCGGACCATCGAGGCGGCGGCGTCGGCGGCGGAGGTGCCGGTCGCCACCGTGACCGGCGGGGCGTGCATGATGGAGCCGATCTCCACGTCGAGCGCCGAGCCGCCCGTCGCGGCATCGCGCTTCCCGCCGACCGTCGGCCGCCAGAGCACCTCGGCGAGGTCGGCGACGCCGACGGCCCCGACGAGCCGGCCCTTCCGGTCCACCACGGGCAACGGGTGCTCCTCGAGGTGGCGGATCTGGCCCAGGAGGTGGCGCACGGGATCCGACTCGCGGACGACCACGGACGCCGGCCCGGCGATCGTCTCGACCCGGGCCCGGGCCACGACGGGGACGGTGCGCAACGCCCGGACGAGGTCCGTCCGGCTCACGATCCCGACGAGCTCGCCGCGCCGGCCCACGACGGGCGCGGCCCGCAGCCCGGTCGCCATCAGCTGCGCCGCGACCTCGGGGAGCGGGGTCGAGGGGGTGATCAGGGGCGGGAGGATGAGGAGGTGCTCCACCTTCGTCGTGAGGGCGCGGGACGCTCGCCGGGCGATCGACTCGAGCGTGATCATCCCGATGAGCCGGGCGTTCCGGAGCACCGGGACCTCGTGGTACCCGCGCGTGCGCATGAGGCCGAGCGCCTTCGCGATCGGCGCGTCGTGGGGCAGCGTGGCCGGATCGGCCGTCATCAGGTCGGCGGCGGAGGGCCATCCCGGCGGCATCGCGACGGGACCCGGAAGCGAGGACTTAGCCCCTGCGGGTCGGGCCGTCGGGCCTCACGTGAGGTCGCGCGCCATCTGGTAGCCGTTCTCGCCGTCGGAGTAGTAGGTACGGAGGAGGTCGATCACCGAGAACCGGTACCGCGTGTAGAACCGGATCGCCGTCGCGTTCGAGACGCGCACCTCGAGCGTCACGCGCCGGAAGCCGCGCGCCCCGCTGCGCTCGAGGAACGCGCGCATCAGCATCGTGCCGATCCCGAGGGTCCGGTGGTTCCGGTCGACCGCGAACATCAGCACGCGCGCTTCGTGCTCGACCTGGGAGACCCCGAGCAGGAACCCGACCGGCACATCGTGCGGATCGGCGGCGATGAGGAAGCCGTCGTACCACTCCGCGCTCAGGGAGGCGTACAGCGACGGGTCGTAGTGCTCGTGCAGCGCCTCGGCCACGATCGCGGCGACGAACGGCACGTCGGTCGGGCGGAATCCGCGCAGCGTGATCGGCGGGGGGTTGTCCGGAACCGGCGCCATCGACGGGCCGGGGGCCGTGTCAGCGATACATCTCACCCGGCCCTTCGGTCTCGTTCGCCCGCATGCTCGACATCGAGTCGCGGGTCTGCTGCAGCGTCTTCCGCACCTCGCCCTCGATCTCCTTCGCCTTCTCCCGCAGCGGCTTCGTATCGAGCACGAGCAGCGGCACGAGCGGGTTCACGGTCTCGATGACCTTCGCCGCCGCTCGGGCGTCCGGGTAGTCCTTGTGGGCCTGCGCGACGAGGCAGAGGACCGGGGTCGTCCGTCCGATCGCGCCGAGCAGGAGCCCGCCCGCCAGCCCCGTGACCACGCCGTTCGCCGCTTCGAACCGGTACTTCTCGAGGAGCGGTGCCGCCGCCCGGTTCGCCATGGCGACGACGCGAGCGTCGCCCTTCACCTCGTTCTCGATCGGCTGGCCCTCGATCGCGACGACGAGCTGGATCTGCTTCGACTCCGCCCAGTCGAGGAGGACGCGCCCCAGGTGGTTCAGCATCTCGACCGGCGGCTGGATGTCGGCGATCACGACCACGAGCTGGTCGCAGGAGCGGTCGACGCCGCACACGAGCTTGCTGGCGTAGAAGCGCACCGGGGCGCTCACGACGCCCTCCTCCATGATCACGGTCGGCGGGAACTCCTCGCTCACCATGTACGCCGTGAGGCTCATGTCGAGCGTGTGCACGAGATACGACGCGGCGACCGAGCCCACCAGGCCGTGCGTCGGAAAGCCGATCACCATCATCGCTCCCTTGAGCGACTCGTCGCGGGTGTCGACGATCCGCACGTCGTCGGCCGGCATGGTTGGAGGCCCCCGGCGCCGGAACTCGGACGCACTTATGCCCATTTCCTTCGGGGCGGCCGGCCGACGCCGCGCCGCCCCGAGCATTCTTATCCCCGCTCCGGGCATGGAGCGAGGGTCGACCCCATGAAGGTCCTGATCACCGGTGTCGACGGCTACTCGGGGTGGCCGCTCGCCGTCCACCTCTTGAAGCGGGACCACGACGTGGTCGGCGTCGACAACTTCGTCACGCGTCGGCGCGTCCGGGAGGTCGGCAGCTGGTCCGGGACCCCGATCGCCCCGTTCCCCCGTCGGCAGGCCGCGGTCCGGGAGGTCCTCGGGAAGGAGCTGCGGTTCCACAAAGGCGACCTCCAGGACTTCGACTTCGTCCGCGGCGTCCTCGAGCAGGAGCGGCCCGACGCGATCGTGCACCTCGCGGAACAGCGGTCCGCCCCCTACTCCATGATCGACGTCCACCACGCCGTAGCGACCCAGGTGGAGAACCTCACCGGCACGCTCCACCTGCTCTACGCCATGCGGTCGGTCTGCCCCGACGCCCATCTGGTGAAGATGGGGACGATGGGCGAGTACGGGACGCCGAACGTCGACATTCCCGAGGGGTTCTTCGACATCGAGTACCAGGGCCGCCGGGACCGGCTCCCGTTCCCGCGCCAGGCCGGCTCCTGGTACCACTGGAGCAAGGTGTTCGACTCGGGCGACGTGATGTTCGCCACCTCGCTCTGGAAGCTGCGCTCGACCGACGTGATGCAGGGCGTCATCTACGGCGTCCGAACCCCGGACCTCACCGATCGTCGGCTCCTGACGCGCTTCGACTTCGACGAGACGTGGGGGACCGCGCTCAACCGGTTCATCGCCCAGGCCGTGCTCGGGCTCCCGATCACCGTCTACGGGCGCGGCGAGCAGCGGCGCGGGTTCATCGCGCTCGAGGACTCGATGCAGTCGCTCCGCCTCGCCCTCGAGCATCCGGCCGAGCCGGGCGAGTACCGGGTGCTCAACCAGTTCGACGCGGCCTACTCCGTGAACGAGCTCGCGGAGGTGACCCGGCGGATCGCGGCCGAGTTCGGCCTCACGGCGACGATCGAGCACCCGCCGGATCCCCGCGTCGAGGCCGAGGAGCACTACTACCATCCGATCCACGACCGGCTGACGGCGCTCGGGTACCGCCGTACGCGGGAGCTCGACGAGGTCGTGCGCGAGATCTTCCGGGACCTGCTCCGCTATCGGGGTCGGCTCGCGGCCAAGCGCCACGTCCTCGCTCCGACGGTCCAGTGGCGCGCGGACGAGAGCCGGAGCGCCCTCGCCGCCCGCTCCGCCGCCCCGTCCGCGAAACCCGCCGAGCCCGCTCCGTCCGACGAGCCGTCGCGCACACCGGCCTGAAGAAGCGATGCAGGCGGTCGTCACCCTCGCCGGCGAGGGGACCCGGATGCTGCCGTGGACCCGCGGTCTGCGGAAGGAGTTCCTGCCCCTGTTCGACGCCTCGGTGAACGGCGGACCGGTGCTGAAGCCGGTCGCCCACCTGGTCGTCGAGACGCTCGTCCGTGCCGGTGCCGACCGGCTGACGCTCGTCGTGCAGCCGAAGGACCTCGCCTTCGTGAAGAGCTACTTCACGGTCGACCCGGCGTTCCTGAGCCGCCACGCCCACCACGAGGACCGGTTGGCCGAGACGCGGCGGTTCTACGCCACGATCCGGGGCCTCCACCTCGCCTTCGCGACGCAGCCCGCTCCGCGGGGCTTCGGCGACGCGGTCCTGCGGGCCCGGCCCTCGGTCGGGTCCCAGCCGTTCCTGATGCACGCCGGGGACGCCGTGCTCCTCGAGCGGGATCGGGGGGCCCTGCTCCGGTCGATGGCCGAGCTCCTCGAGCGCGAGGGGCTCGAGGCGGTGCTCCTGGTGCGCCGCGTGGCCGATCCGCGTCGGTACGGGGTCGTCGAGGGGAACTTCGGCGCTCCGACGCACGGGCTCCGTCGGCTCGACGTCACGACGCTCGTCGAGAAGCCCGAGCGCCCGCGGAGCCACTGGGCCGCGACCGCCGTCTATGCGCTGCGGCCGTCGATCTTCGCCGCGCTCGACCGGTACCGGCGCCGGCACCGACCGCGCGAGCTCGAGCTCACCGACGGCATCCGCACGCTGATCGACGAGGGGGGCCGGGTCGCCGCTCTCGTGCTCGAGCCGGGCGTCGGGGAGTGGCGCTCCGTGGGCTCGCCGGACGGGTTCGCCCGCGCGCTCCAGCGCACCCGCCGGCTCGCCGAGCGCCCCCGCCGGCCGCGGGCGAGGGATTAAGACGCGCGGGGCCTTTCCGGGCCCAGAGCCCGTTCGAGGCGTTCGACAGCGAACGGGGGGAAGGTTCGACACGCAATGAAGCGCCAGATGGTCGACATGCTGGCGGAGCTGATCAAGATCCCGAGCGACCCGTTCTCGGACAAGCAGGAGGTGCTCGACTACGTGCAGTCGTTCACCGACCAGATCCACATGCGCAACACGCTGTTCGGGGACGCCGCCTCCCCGAGCCTGCTGGCGGAGTACGGCCAGGGGGGCGTCGTCCTCTCCGGCCACCTGGACACGCCGCCGGTGGGGGACTACTGGAGCTTCTCGCAGAGCCAGCTCGCGTCGGGTCGGATGTACGGCCGCGGGGCGGCGGACATGAAGGGGACGGTGGTCGCCATGCTGGAGGCGGCCCAGGACCTCGTCGCCCGGAAGATCCCGATCGTCCTCGCCTTCACCACGGACGAGGAGACGACGATGCAGGGCGCGATGTCGCTCGCGAAGACCCTCCCGCTCCGCCGCGCGAAGGCGGTCGTGGTCGGGGAGCCGACGGGGCTGCGGGTCGCCTACGCGGAGAAGGGGGTCCTCGACCTCGCCATCGAGACGCGGGGGAAGGCCGCGCACGGCGCGATGCCCCACCTCGGCGAGAACGCGATCGGCAAGATGATGCGGATCCTCCGGGGCCTCGAGTCGTTCAAGGGTCGCATCGCCCACCCGGAGCTCGGCGCGGTCACGCTCAACATCGGCACGTTCAACGGCGGCGCCCGGCTGAACGTCGTCCCGAACAAGGCCACCGCGGAGGTCGACATCCGCTTCCCGCCCCCGTACACCCCCGACCAGCTCTACCACGAGATCGAGGAGCACCTGCGCCGGATCAAGACCCCGTTCACGCTCCGCCGCATCCTGACGATGCCGGCGGTGCAGATCGATCCGAACTCGGAGCACGTGAAGGTGCTCCGCGACGTCGCGCAGGCGGAGTCGACCGTCCTGGTCCACGCGTCGGAGGCGGTCCACTACACCCAGGTGAACCCGCGGGTCGTCATCTTCGGGGCCGGCGAGGAGGAGCTCTCCCACCAGGCGAACGAGTACGTGAAGATCGAATCGGTCGCGCGCGCGACGGAGGTTTACAAGAAGTATGCCCAGCGGCTCGCCGCGATGCGCTCGCTCGCCTAGGGCCCCGGCGCGCCGGTCCGCGCTCAAGTACCGGAGGCCGTAGCGGCGAACGTGAAGGTCGCGCAGCTGTCGACCCGGTTTCCGCCCGCCCCGGGCGGCGTGGAGCAGCACGTCGCGGAGCTGGCCCCCGCGCTCGCCGCCCGGGGCCACACCGTCGACGTCTTCACGTCCGATCTCTACTCCGAGTTCCCGCTCGTGCGGCTCCCCGCGGACGTGCCCCGCCGGGAGACGCGCCCGTGGGGCTCCGTCCGTCGGCTGCCGGTCTGGTCGCTCCCCGGCGAGCTGCACTACCCGTTCTTCCGGGGGCTGCGCCGGGCGCTCGCCGACGATCGGCCCGAGGTCGTCCACGTCCACACCTACGGCACCCACCAGGCCGCCGTGGCCCGGCACCATCGCGCCCGGACCGGCACGCCGTTCGTCCTGTCGGCGCACTTCCACCCGATCTGGTCGATCCACGGCGGCTGGCTCCGGCATCGCCTGCGCGACTTCTACGACCGTCGGGTCGCCGGGCCGGTGCTCGCCCGCGCGGCGCGGGTGATCGTGCAGACCCGCGAGGAGGAGCGGCTGCTGCGCGCGCTGCAGCTGCCGCTGCCGCCCGTGGCGATCGTGCCGCCGGGGTACCGGCCCCTGCCCGCGCCGGCGCCCGAGGCGCCGACGTTCGCGGCCCGGTACGGTCTCCCCGGCCCGTTCGTGCTGTTCGTCGGACGCCTCGCGTCGAACAAGGGGCTGCTCGAGCTCGTCGACGCCGTCGCGCTCCTCGCCCGCGACCGGCCCGACGTGACGCTCGTGCTCGTCGGCACGGACGGCGGGATGCAGGCCCCGGTCGTCGAGCGGGCCCGGGCCCGGGGGATCGCCGACCGCGTGCGACCGGTCGGCCACGTCGCGGACGACGCCGTCCTCGCCGCCGCGTACCGGGAGGCCCGGGTCGTCGCGCTGCCCAGCGAGTACGAGGCGTTCGGCCTCGTCCTCCTGGAGGCGCTCGCCCAGGGCACGCCGGTGGTCGCCTCGCGGGTCGGAGGGATCCCCGAGTTCATCGAGGACGGCCGGGCCGGGCTCCTCGTCCCCCCGAAGCAGGTCGGCCCGCTCGCCGAGGCGCTCGGTCGCCTCTGGGACGATCCCGCGCTCGGCCGCGCGCTCGGCGCCTACGGGCGCCGCGAGGTCGTCCCGCGGTACACCTGGGCGCGGGTGGCGGAGTCCGTGGACGCCATCTACCGCGAGGTGCGGCGATGAAGGTCGCCCAGGTCGCCCTCCGGTTCGACGCCCCGGGCGGCGTGGAGACGAACGTGCGCGAGATCTCCCGTCGCCTGAAGGGGGCCGGCGACGACGTCACCGTCTACGCGAGCGACCTGTACAACGAGCCGCGGTGGGAGCGGCGCACGGGCTACGCCGCCCTCGTCGACGGCGTGCCGGTGCGCCGGTTCCCGGTGCGCAAGAAGCTCGTGCCGGGCCTCACGATGCCGATGATGATCGGCCTTGTCGACGGGCTGGCCGACGCCGCCCCCGACGTGATCCACGTCCACTCGCACCGGTACGGCCACGTGCTCCAGGCCGCGGCCGTGGCCGACCGGACCGGGATCCCGCTCGTGGTCTCGACGCACTACCACCCGGCCGACCGGGACGAGCCGACCTGGAAGCGCATGATGCTCCGCCTCCAGGACGTCGGCTTCGGCCTGACGGCGTACCGGGTCGCCGCGGCGCTGATCGTCGAGACCGAGCGCGAGGCCGAGCTCGTCCGCGAGTTCGCCCCGGCCGACCGGATCCGGGTGATCCCGCCGGGTCTCGACCTCGCCGCCTGGAACGACCCCGACGGCGACCGGCTTCCGCCGGACCTCGTCCCGGCGGAGTACTTCCTGTTCGTCGGCCGGCTGGCCCGCAACAAGGGGCTGCCGCTGCTGATCGAGGCGCTCGCCGCGCTGCCCCCGGCCGCCCGTCGGCCGATCGTCCTGATGGGGCGCGACTGGGGGCTGCTCGCCGAGGTCCGATCGCTGGCGGAGCGTCTCGGGGTGGCGGAGCTGGTGCGCCCGATCGGGCACGTGGAGAGCCTGCCCGCGTACCGCGCGGTGATCCGCCACGCCCGGGCGCTGGTCCTCCCCTCCGAGTGGGAGGCGTTCGGCCTCGTCCTCCTGGAAGCGATGGCCGCCGGGGTGCCGGTGGTCGCCACGGCCGTCGGCGGCGTGCCCGAGGTGCTGGACGGCGGACGCGCCGGCCGGCTCGTGCCGTACGGGGACGCGGCCGCCCTCGCGGCGGCCCTCCGGGCGACCCTCGAGGACCCCGACGGCACGCGCCGCCTCGTCGCCGCCGGGAGCCGTCGGGCCCGGGCGTACGACTGGTCCGTGGCGACCGAGCGCCACCGAGCGCTCTATCGGGAGCTGGCCGGAGGGGCCCGCCGCTCCAGCCGGACGAGCTCGGCGCCCACGTGATCGAGGTCCCGGCCCGCGTCGCCGGGCCGGAGCCGCGCCGCCGCGCGGAACAGGCGGCCCACGAGCCCGACGATCACGACGCGCTCGCCTCCTCCGCGTAGTCCGTGAGGAGGCCGAGGCCGGTGCGCAGGTGGGCGCGCGACGCGGCAAACGACAGCCGGAGGTGCGCCGCCCCGAGCGTCCCGAACGCGTCCCCGGGGGTCGTGATGACGCCGCGGGCGAGCAGGGCGCGGGCGACGTCGGTCGCCGACCGGCGCCAGGCGAACTTCGGGAACATGTAGAACGCCCCGGCGGGTCGGACGACCTCGAGGCCGGGGGTCGACCGCAGGAGCTTCATCGCGAGGTCGCGGCGCGCCCGGAACTCGGCGACCATCGCGCGGAGGGCGGACCCGTCCGAGGCGAGCCCGGCGAGCACCGCGGCCTGGGCGGGGGTCGGCGGGCACGCCATGATGTGGTAGTGCATCTTGTTGAGCTCGATCGCGAGCCGCCGCGGGGCCACGAGGAAGCCGATCCGCCAGCCGGTCATCGCGAGCGTCTTCGAGAACGAGTTCGCGATGATCACGTGGTCGCTCTTCCCCCAGAACGACGTCGCGGGGCCGTCGTAGACGATCTCCTCGTAGACCTCGTCGGAGACGATCGTGAGGTGGTGCGCCTCGGCGAACTCGACGATCCGGTCCACGAGCCGCGCCGGAAACACGGCGCCCGTCGGGTTCGAGGGGCTGTTCACGACGATCGCCCGCGTGCGCCGGGTCGTCCGGGCCTCGAGATCGTCGAGATCGGGCAGATGCTTCCGCTCCTCGGTGAGGGCGTACGGCACGGGGTTCGCCCCGGCGAGCCGCGCGTGCGGGCCGTAGAGCACGAACCCCGGATTCGGGACGAGCACCTCGTCGCCGGGATCGTAGATGGCGAGCGCGGTCGCCATCAGCGCCTCGGACCCGCTCCCGGTGATGATCACGTTCTCGGCCGCCGTGGACGGGAGGCGGTCGCGGTACCGTTCGGCGACCTTCTCGCGGAGCGCGAGGAGTCCCGCGGACGGTCCGTAGTGGTTCATGCCGTTCCGCACGGCCCGCACCATCGCGTCCACGACCTCGGCGGGCGGATCGAAGTCCGGTTCGCCGAGCCCGAGGTTCACCGCGTTCGGCGGCGCCGCCTCGAACATCTTGCGGATGCCCGAGATCTCCGCCTCGCGCGCCCGCCGAGCGACCATTTCGCGGCCGACCGCGGTGCGGCTCTTTAGGGTTGGCGCGCCCGGCCCGCGGGGCGCGTCACGGTGCGGCACGGCGGCGGCCGGACACAAGCGCCATCTATCCGGACCGCTCAGCGCCGTCGGGGGAACGCACCACGACCGTCACTGTCGTCCTGGGCGCGCAGTTCGGCGACGAGGCGAAGGGGAAGATCGCCGACTACCTCGCCGCGCACGCGAAGCTCGTCGTGCGGTCCGGCGGCGGCCCCAACACCGGCCACACGATCGTCCTCCCCGAAGGGAAGGTCGTCCTCCACCAGCTCGCCTGCGGCGTGCTCCGGCACGGCGTCACGGGTGTGAGCGGACCGGGGATGGTCCTCCAGCCGTTCAAGGTCGAGGAAGAACTGCGCGAGCTCGAGCAGCGCGGACTGCGGCGCGGCGACGTCGTCCTCTCCGACCGGGCCCACGCGCTGCTCCCGATCCACGAGGCGGAGGACGTCTGGCAGGACGAACTGCGCGCCCGGACGAACCCGGCCGCGGCCCTCGGCACCACGCGCCGGGGGATCGGCCCCGCCTACGCGGACCGGTACGCCCGCTGGGGGATCCGGATCGGCGATCTCACGCGGCCCGCCGTGCTCCGGGAGCGCCTCGAGATGCTGTACGCCACGAAGGGCCACCTCCCGAACCTGCCGCCCGTGGCGGAGCTCGCCCAGCAGCTCTCCGAGGTCGCCGGACGGCTCGCGCCGTACATCCGGCCCACCGAGCCGCTCATCTGGGACGCGCTCGGGCGCGGCGACCCGATCGTGATCGAGGGGGCCCAGAGCGCGCTCCTCGACATCGACTTCGGCACCTATCCGTTCGTCACCAGCTCGCACCCGACGAGCGCCGGGGCGCTCATGGGCAGCGGGATCCCGCCGACCGAGCTCGACCGCGTCGTCGGGGTCGCGAAGGCGTACACGACGCGCGTCGGCCAGGGCCCGTTCCCGACCGAGGACACCGGCGCGTGGGGCGACCACCTGCGGCGGGTCGGGGGCGAGCGGGGCGCGACGACCGGGCGCGAACGGCGCTGCGGCGCCCTCGACCTCGTCCTCCTCCGCTACGTGACCCGGCTGAACGGGTTCACGTCGCTCGCGATCAGCAAGGTCGACGCGCTCGGGGGCGAGGACACGGTGCCGGTGTGCGTCCGGTACACCATGCCCGACGGGAGCACCGTGCGCGACCTGTTGCCGCTGGAGGCCGACGATCTCGCGCGGGCGACGCCCGTCTACGAGCGTCGGCCGGGGTGGCCCGAGTTCCACGAGCGGCTGCGGGAACGGCTGCGGAGCGAGGGCGCCTCCGCCCTCCCGCCGACCGTGCGCGACTTCCTCGCGTTCATCACACAGGAGACGGGCGTCCCCGTAGAGTACGTCGGCTACGGACCGGGCCGCGACGAGACCGTGACCCTGCCGGTCGCGCCCCCCCGACGACGGCGCTCCGCGAGCTGACCGGCCCGTGGCGTTCGACCCGTACCTCTACCTCGCGTTCGGGATCGGACTCGCCGCCGGCTGGGTCGTTCGGCCGAAGAGCCCGTGGGTGCCGCGCCTCACGGTCGCGGCGATCGTGGTCCTGGTCGGCCTCCTCGGCGCCTCGCTCACGTCGATCGGGGGGGCCGCGCTGCTGGCCACGGTCCCGCTCGCGCTCGGGTTCGCGGCCCTGATGCTCGCGGCGACCCTCGCGGTCGTGCTGCTGCTCGCGCGCCTGCGGCCGTACGCCGGCCCGCCGCCGCGGCCGGGGACCGGCTCCGAGCGGTTTCCGCTGAGCGGGCTCCTCCTGCTCGCGCTCGTCGGCGGGTATCTCGTGGGCCGCGTCACGCCGATCCCGGCGGAGGCCGCGATCCCGTGGGCGCTCTGTGCGCTCCTCGGGATCGTCGGGTTCGGCCTCGAGCTGCGGGTGGGCCGACTGCCCGACCTCTGGCGCCCGCTCACGGCGGCGGCCGTCGGGGCGATTCTCGCGGCGGGCGTCGTCGCGGCGCTCGCCCGGGTCCCGGTGCCGGTCGCCTTGGCGACCGCGTCGGCGTTCGGGTTCTACTCGCTCGCCGGCCCGCTCGTGGCCGCCCGGGCCGGTGCCGAGCTCGGCCTGCTCGCCTTCCTCACGAACTTCCTCCGGGAGGACCTGACGATGCTGTCGGCCCCGTGGCTCGGCCGACGGGCGCGGGGCGAGGGGCTGACCGCGATGGGCGGCGCGACGGCGATGGACACGACCCTCTATTTCGTCACGCGGTACGGCGATCGCGAGGCGGCCAGCGTGGCGATCGCGACCGGGCTCCTGCTCACGGTGGCGGCGACCCTCGTGGTCCCCGCGCTCCTCGCGCTGCCGGTCTGAACGGCCCGGCGCCGGGCCGCCGCGCGAGGTTTATGGGCTCCCGCCGCTCGACCTTCGGCCGTGGGCTCGTGGTCCAGTGGTTACGACGTCGCTCTCACACAGCGAAGACCGCCGGTTCGAATCCGGCCGAGCCCATCCGACACCGAGTCTGCCCTATTCGGCCCCCTCGTCGCCCCGGCGCCCTGATCCGGCGACCACTCCGACCTCGACAGGCTCGATCGGCTCTATGCTCTGCGTCTCGTTTCGGAACCTCTCCCCACCCCCGAACCAAGAGACAAGCGAAAGTCGCCAACTCCTTCCCGAGGGCCGGTCCACACCGGCCCGCACTTTCTGTTGCCCATTCTGGGTCCCGCGATGCGGGCCCACAGAGGTGGCCACCGCGGGACAACGGAACGACGCAGCAGCCCCGGTAATCGAGTCTCCTCCCGTGATCGTCCAGTGGAGGCCCTTTGAGACCGGGATCCGAGGCCCGGCGGCCGGACCGTCGCAGGAGCCAAGGGGCAGCAGGCTGCCGACTGCTTTCCGCTTCCCGCTTCCGACGCGCGAGTTCTACGCGCGCGTGAGGCGAAAATGGGTCCGTGCCCAATCACATTCGAGCCCGGAATCCAAAGCCTGACGGAGAGGATTCTGGAATAGTTCAAACCCCTGCGAGCTCGTTCTACTCCCAATAGCGTGAGCAGGAAACATCATCACACAACTGTTGTTTGCTGTGCTTGACCAACACCGCGCATAGCTCGCCGGACGTGACCCCGCCGACCGTAGCCCAAACCGAAACGGACCCCGTGGTCCCAGCTGACTGAATCAGGCATCATCTCTTTCAACCGGTAAATGGTTGCCAAGACTACGCTCGCCCCTGCTCCGGTCAAGACCCGGTCGCTGACTCGCGAGTACAGGACCACATCCCGAGGGCTCTTGGCTCCCTCGCGGATGATCCCGGCTCTCGATGACGTAACCTTCGAGATTCGACCGGGAGAAATTTTTGGCCTCCTTGGACCTAACGGGGCGGGGAAGACCTCTCTCGTCAAAATTCTGGCAACCCTACTTCTCCCCACCAGTGGCGAGGTCGAACTCTTCGGACTGGACGTGAGGCACCAAGCGCGCGCCATTCGATCTAGAGTCGGACTGGTCCTGGGGGGCGAACGGGGCCTGTATGGGCGCCTGACGGCGGTTGAGAATCTCCGATTCTTCGGTGCCTTGCAGGGTATTGTCGGCAGGGAGTCCAAACGGAGAATCGACGAAGTCCTCGACGTCGTCGGTTTGTCGGAAGCGGCGGACAGGAGGGTAGAGGAGTACTCTCGGGGAATGAAGCAGCGGCTCCACATCGCCCGTGGAGTGCTTCACTCGCCAGAGCTCCTACTGCTGGATGAGCCTACGGTTGGTCTCGACCCGAACAGCGCGCGGGAGATGCGCGAACTCGTACGACGGCTCAATCAAGGCGGCGTGACGACGCTGATCACAACCCACTACATGTTCGAAGCAGAGGAACTCTGCGCTCGCATCGCCATCCTAAACCACGGCCGAGTGATCGCCCTGGACACAGTCGCGGGACTGAGAGAGCTCGTCGGCGGAGGAGTGACCATCGAGGTCGAGTGTTCGTCGCTAACTCCAGCCCAGCAAGCCCATCTTCGAACGGCCAGCGGAACCGCAAAAATAATCACGGAAAACATCGGGCAAAGGACGCGCCTCAGCTTTCCGGCGGCTTCCTCTGTCTCAACTTCTTTGCTCAGGGAGTCGTTGGGAACGAGCTCTGACGTGCAAGTCATTGAACGGCGCACCACGATGGAGGACGTCTATCTCCAGCTGGTGGCGGAGTGAACGTGGGAAGACCCTCCCGCCTCGGCGCAGTCATGGCGTCCTTCCGCTGCGCGGCGCTGTACTTTGTAGCCGACCCCTTCTGGATAGTCGGCGCGCTGGTGGCGCCCACCGCCTTTGCTCTTGTCACTTACCAGATTTTGGTTATCGCCGGAAAACCGGACGGGGCCCTGGTGATTGTGGGCGCATTGGTGATGAGCATGTGGGCCCAGGCGCTCTACGGTAGTGGATGGGCGACATATCAGGACCGGACCCTAGCGACTTTGGAACCCATTTTGGGGTCGCCAGTCGGCTACGTATGGGTGGTGTCCGGAAGGGTTCTGTGGAACGTTGTGTCGGGAGTGCTGGGAGCGGTGATCGTCTACGCGATTCTCGCGTTTACGCAAGGGGTTGGGCTCTCTTCAACTCAGTTTGAGGCTCTCGTGGCAATCTTCCCGATACTGGTCGTTTCGCTCGCTGCGACAGGCCTGCTAATCAGCGCCGGTTTCGTTTTCACTCGATACGCAACTTTCTACCAGAACATGGGAGAAGTCGCCCTGTACGTTGTGACCGGAACCATGTTCTCAGTTGCCCTCCTGCCAGTTTGGCTACTCCCATTTTCGTTGATCTTCCCGCCGACATGGGCTGTCGACGCCCTACGTTATGCTGTAGTAGCAGGCTACGTCGGATTGTCCTGGGGATTTGTCGGAGACATTTTCGGCGCCGCGGTCCTGACTGCGGTCTACTTGAGCGCCGCCTCGTGGCTCTTCACAAAGGTAGAAGTTCACGTTGTGTCGCGAGGCGATATCACTGCAGCTTGACCGTCCGGACCCCGAAAGTCATCGCCCCCCCCAGTTGCGAGAGACTTTGTTAGAGAGTGCACGAGTGGCACCACGAACAAGCTTGGGCCTGATGAGACCGCCGTTTATCGCCGGGATGATCTTCATCCTGCCGCTCACCCAGATGGCATTTTTCGCCGATGTCGTTCGACTTGGCGGGGGCGGTTCAGTACTCGTAGCGTACGTCGCGCTCGGCAATGCCGTGGCATCTGTAGCATTTGTCTCGATTCTTTCCGTTAGCCTGACAACAGATATGGAGAAGCAGTGGGGTACGGTCGACTACATCCTTGCTACGCCCGCGAATCGGCTGGCACTCTACCTCGGCCGTGGAGCAGTCCCGATTGTCGTATCCTTGGCTTCAGTCGCGATGGCACTCGTGTACGGTGTCGCCTTTTTCGGCGTCGACTTCCCGGAATCGGCCATATTGCCAACCGCGGTTTCTCTCGGTCTGCTTTCTGTGGCCCTCGTCGGAGTAGGTTTCATGGCTGCGGGCCTTTCCCTTTATCTACGAACTTCAGTGATTCTTACAAACCTCGTTCTGTTCGGAAGCCTCGCGCTGTGCGGGGTCGATTTTCCAGTTGGCACCCTACCCGAACCCCTTCGACTCATCAGCGCGGCACTGCCGCTAACCTGGGGGGTCGCAGCGGTAAGAGCGGCGTTCGGCGGAGTCGCGATATCGACGTTGGCGCTTGATTGGTTGTACCTGGTGGTCTGCGGGCTAGCGTTCTACCTCGTGGCCCTGACTCTTTGGCAGATATTCGAGCGCGGCGTACTGAGGTCAGGTCAAACTGGGCGCTACTAGACACCAGGAATCAAGTTTGAACAATCGTGTCGTCGGAGTCGAACACCAAAGTGGCTCCGGGATCACCGGCCGGTGGGAACCCCTTGAGAGGCTTGCCTTCCTTCGAATCGAAAAGCTGCTGCAGTAGAACTTTGCGGAGCAAGCGTACCCCGTCATCTGAAGACACCAAGTGCTCCGCTCTCCTGTTCACGACGGACCCGAGACTTTCGAGGACGTCCTTGTCCTGGTCATCGACGTGCTTTGTTACAACCTTCCAGCGTGGGAGATAGTCCTCTGGGAGGGGGCTCCCCTCTGGGACGTGTACGCAGAATAGCACATTCGTGGTCGTATCGTCGATCGGAACAACCCACTGAGAGACTTGTGCAAACGCCTCCTTCCCTCCCGGTGTATGGGGATCTGAAACACTCGACCGGATCAGCCCCGGCATACAGAAGTTGATCGAGTGAAGGAATTCCTTTCCGGCGCCGAGTTCCGTGATTATAGTACTCTTGATTCCTTGGGGTGTCTCGACAAAGCGGGCACGACGGGGTACACGACTGTCATAGCGGAGCTGGGAAGCAGATTGAGTCTCGGCGCCGGCTTCCTTTCTTACGTCTGAGTGAAGGAAGGACGGATGGAGAGGGTCCGAGAGATTTTCTAAGACCTGCAGGTAATTGCAGTGGTAAATCGCGGAGTAGTATCCGCGCCGTCCGCCCTCGGCTACCAGAATATCGAAGCGCGGGACAGGCGGCACGGGCGACCGCCCTGACCTAAGTCTCACGAATACCAACCCACCCTGTTCAGCGGCGTGGTGTGCAATCTCACCGACTGAGCCGATCTCCCGACCGGGTGGGAGATTCGGCTGGGAAAAGCAGGTGCCGTCGGTCGCAAATGACCAGCCGTGGTAGGCGCAGCGGATACCGCCGGGGACGACCTTGCCGAACGATAGCGACGCGCCGCGGTGTGGACAGGCCATATCAAGTGCTCCCCACGCACCTTTCCGATCGCGAAAAATGACCAAATCCTCACCGAGCAATCTCGTGCGAGCGGGACCGTCCCCGACTTCTGAGACAACCGCGACCGGGAACCAGTAACGGCGCAGAAGTTCTCCGGCGGGCGTAGCGGGTCCGATCCGGGTCAGTTGAGCTAGCCCCTCAACCGATTCAGCCGACATCGCGCGAACCGTTCCCGTCCCCGTTCGAACGGCCGACCCCGACCTTAGCTCCCAACGGTATATCCATATGTGACGCTCGCGCTCACGGAATCGCTGTCGCGAGCCGTTGCTTGGAAGGGTTTTTCTGCGTGCAGCCGGTTGTGCGGGCCCGTGGCTCAATCTGTGACTATCCGGGTCATGGGCGTTGAACATCCGGTTGAGATCTCTCCTTCGGATTTGGAACTCTCCGTAAGAGACTTTCTCCTTGTTCGACGTTTTCCACCGTCTCTATTCATCGCCAGGGTTGAAGGTCGCCCAGTTAGCGAAGACACGAGGCTCAAACCCGGAATGCGGTTCGAGGCGATCAAGGAGCTCGATCTAATCGAGCTCTCGAAAGTGTTTGGCCGAGTACCGCCCTCCGACTCGCCGGGAACTTCTCTCTCTTCTCAACGCTGGCTTCAGTTTGACTACAAAGCAAACCGGGTGAATTTCCACTCGAAGCCGATGAATGCGCCGGAGCTCGTCGGGTTCGTTGAAGCTACCATCGATGGAACGATCAAGAGTCATCAAATGCTACCGGCCTCTGGACGTGCCGCGATCGCGCTGAGTGGGGGCAAAGATAGTGTATCGTTGACCATAGCGCTGAGTCGCATCCTCTCTGGGCGCGGAGAGGAGCTTCGCGAGCACGCGGTTGCTATCACACTCGAAGGCTGGGGCGACGAACAGGTCAATACCTATCGATACGCAAGGGAAGTTGCGGATCGCGTGGGAGTGGAGCACGTCGTGCTCACTCCTGCGACGGTCGCGGAAGTGTTTCATCTGAAGCGCCCCTTCCAAGAGGTTTTCAGGGAGATTTCTCAAGACGCGCACCTTGAACAGGATAACAAGACACTGGTACTCGCCCAGATTCAACGGCGCTTGGTCGAAGTGGCTGCCCACGAACGGGGGATTCACGACCTGATCTTTGGACTCAATCTCGAAGACTTGGTTTCAGAGATTGTCTTGTCCTTGTCGACCGGCCATATTGGCCTCGACATTCCGGTCAGACCAATCGGCCGGTTTCGGTACGTCTATCCGCTCGTGTATCTAAAGAAGAAAGTGGTTAGCCTTTATTTGGAGACAGTCGCGCCAGAACTCACAAAGCAGGAGACCGTACAGCGAGTGGAACGCGGCTCACAAAGTGCCCACTTCTACATTGCGATGGCAGCTTGGCTCTCAGAACTGTGGCCGGGAATCGAGTACCAGGTCGTAGCCGCATACCACGGAATGTCCGAAGTGTACTCATCGACCAGGACATTCCGAGATTGTTCAAACTGCGGAGCAACCATGGTGATTCAATCCACAGATTCATCGTCAGAGCCGGACTGCTATCCTTGCCGCGTCTTTCGCGAAAGAAAAATGTTGACCACCGCGTGATTTCGGCTCGCACGCTCACTCGATCCTTCTCCGGATCAGGGCGGATGGGACGACCGTCTGCCAATACTTCGCGCTCGGTCGTAGCGAGTGATCGGCGGGGTAACCCTTCACGAGTCGGCGTGAGGTAGTGCGTACATAGTACTAAATCCGGGAAGCGCTTCCGTAGCTGGCGTGAGCAAGCGCCGCCAAGTCCGGCCCGTCGCGTTCACCGCCGATGAATGGCGCCCGCACGGGGCCAAGGACCACCAGCTCGAACAGGAAAACCAGCTCCTGCGCGACCAGGTGCACGACATCTACGACAAGATCCACGCCCTCGAGGGTCGCTCGCCTCCTCCACCGGAGTGGGCGAAGGCGGACGTCCCCGAGCGGTCCGACGAGGAGCGTAAGAAACGGGGAGCGGTAGAGGGGCACGAGGCCCCCCACCGACCCGCTCCGTCAAGGATCGACGAGACCCAGGACGTGCGCCTCGAGAGCTGTCCTCGGTGTGGGGAGGCGCTGGGCACCCCCTTCGCCGTCGAGGAGCGGGTGGTCGAGACGATCGTTCCCGGCCACGTGCGGGTGACGAAATACCGCATTGGCCGGTATCGGTGCAATCGGTGTCGGAAGGTCCGTCGGGCGAGCCTCGCGCCCGAAGTGGTCCCACCCCGTTCACGGTTCGACTGGGGCAGTCACTTCCTCGTCGGCTACTGGTCGCTCCAGGGGCTGACCACCTCGGGTCTCCAGGACCTGCTGGCGACCAACTACGGTCTGACGGTGAGCGCGGGGACGATCGATGCGATGCTCCGCCGCTCGGCGGAGCTGTTCGCTTCCGCCTACGCGGCGATCGGCATGGCGGTACGCCACGGCAAGAGCGTCCATGTGGACTGGACCGGCTGGCGGGTCGACGGGATCAACCACCACCTGTGGGACTTCCTGAGCCCCGAGGCTCGGGCGGCCTACTTCACGGTGGCCCGCAGCGCGGGCCACACGGTGCCCGAGCGCGTGCTCGGGAAGCGGAGAAAGGACCGAGTGCTCGAGTGTGACGGAGGGACAGCGTTCAACGGGCTCTCGGGGCGGAAGCAGCGATGCTGGGTCCACTTACTCCGGCATGCTCGCCGAGGACTCGAGCGCTGGGAGACGATCTCGGACGCCCCGGACTGGCGGGGACTCCGCGTGCTGGAGAAGATCGCTCGAGGAGTACTGGCGGCGAGCCATCTCCCGGAAGGGGAGGCGAAGCACGCCGAGGCCCGTCGCCTCCGTGCCCATCTCGCTCGATGGCTGAAGGTCGAGCGGGAGGGCGAGGCGGCCCAAGCGCTCCAGAAGTTCCTCACGAAGCACGAAGCGGAGCTGTGGTGGTGGGTGGAAGTCGGGGTGGCCGCCCACAACAACCTCGCGAAGCAGAGGCTGAGGCCGCACATCGCGAAGAAACGCAAGTTGTCCTGGGGCTCGAGGACGCTTGGCGGGGCGGAGCGGTTCGCGGCGCTGGCGAGTGTCGTCCAGACCGGCAAGATGCAAGGCGTGGCGCTCCGGGAGCTCGGCGCTCGCGTGCTGAGCGGTCAGCGGGATCCCTTCGGGTTCGGTGCGGGTCCCCCGCGCTGAAACCAAGCGGTCCGACAGATCGGACGGGATCAACGGGCGGAGGCACCCGTCACGCCCCGGCGTGAAGGGTTACTCGGCGGGCCTCACCGCGCCGAGTAGGGCTGCTCCTCCCGTCTACCTTTTAGCGTTGAGCCGGAATCACGGGATCCGCAGGAGAGTCCATGGGTGGTGGATACCCGTTCGATAGAATCGAGCGGGCGTGGCAGTCGAGATGGGAATCTGCGCCATGGACGTCGGCTACGCGTGGAGTCTCAGGCAAGAAATTCTGCCTCGACATGTTCCCTTACCCGTCCGGCGCGCTGCACATGGGGCACGTTCGAAACTACGCCATGGGAGACTGCGTGGCTCGTTCGTTCCGAATGCAGGGCTTCCAGGTGCTCTATCCGATGGGTTGGGACGCGTTTGGCCTTCCAGCCGAAAACGAGGCAATATTGAGTGGCACACCCCCCGCGGAGTCGACCGCAAGCAACATCCGACAAATGCGTCGACAGATGCGACGGCTCGGCATTTCATATGATTGGGCAAACGAGATCTCGACGTGCGAGCCAGAGTACTACAGGTGGAATCAATGGATTTTTCTCAAGCTTTTCGAGCGCGGACTGTGCACGCGGCGCAGTGCTCGGGTCAACTGGTGTCCCTCGTGCGCCACCGTTCTAGCGAACGAACAGGTCGTTGTCGGGACTTGCTGGAGATGTCAGTCAACAGTAGAGGAGAAACGGTTGACTCAGTGGTTCCTGCGTACAACCGCATACGCGAAGGAACTGTTGACCGGCCTCGAAGAAGTCGAGTTCCCGCCCAGTGTCAAGACACTCCAACGGAACTGGATCGGGGAGCTTGAGGGTGCGACCGTCCGGCTGCGCGTGGGCAGTGAAGGCCCCGTGGTTGAGGCGTTCACAACTCGGCCCGAAGCAATCTTCGGCGCGACGTTCGTCGCCGTCGGACGGGATCATCCCTTACACAGTGATCCACGCGTGACGTCGGCGTACGCGGACCGATCCGAGAGTCGCACGGTGTCCTTGCCCGTTGCCGGGACCGTCGTGCCGGTCGTCGATATCGACCTTGATGACGAGCACGGTGGTCCTGCAGGGGCTTTCATCGGCATCCCGGCGCACGACGAGTGGAGCTTTCGCGTCGCGCGGGAGCACGGTCTTCGAGTTAAATCGGTGATACAAGGGGAAGGACTCGACTCGCAACTGCCATACACCGGCATCGGGCGGATGGTCGATTCGGGAGAGTTTTCCGGTCTACCTTCGATCCAGGCACGGGATCGAATTCTGCAACGGCTAGAGGAGGAGAAGGTAGGTTGGTCGGACCGTCGATACCGCCTTCGAGACTGGTTGATTTCAAGGCAGCGCTACTGGGGGACCCCGATTCCCATCATCCACTGTCCGACCTGTGGAACCGTCCCGGTGCCGTACGATCAGCTGCCCGTTGAACTCCCAATTGACGTTCAGTTTGGCCAAGGTAATCCGATCGAGACGTCGAAGAGTTTTGCGGCGGTGGCATGTCCCAAGTGCGGCGGAGCGGCCAAGCGCGACACCGACACGATGGATACCTTCGTGGACTCCTCATGGTACTTCCTCCGGCTCTGCCGACCCTCGGCGACCGCTGCCTTCGACCCCGAGGCGGTTGATCGCTGGATGCCGGTGGACGTCTACATCGGAGGGATGGAACACGCAACGCTTCACCTGCTCTACGCCAGGTTCATGACTATGGCACTCCGGGATCTCGGGTTACTCTCTTTGACGGAGCCTTTCCGAACATTGATGTCGCAGGGCGTCGTAACGATGGGCGCGCCCTATTGCGAAAGTTGCGCCATTTTCCTGCTCCCCGTCAAGCGGGTTGGGTCTCGTTGCGCGCAGTGCGGACGCGAGTTCGAGCTTCGAAGCACGAAGATGTCGAAGAGTCTCAAGAACACTGTGAGCCCGGACCAGATCGTGGAACAGTTTGGCGCAGATACCGTCCGCTTTTTCATGCTCTCCGCCGCAAACCCCGGAAAGGACCTTGAGTGGTCGGCAGCCGGTGCGGCTGACGCTCACGCGTTCCTAACGGAAATCTGGCGTACAATTGAGGAAATGGCACAGGGACCAATTGTCAAGGGGGAATCCTTTGGAGAGGCGCAACCTTGGCTAGCGAGAGCGCGCATGAACGTGAGCGTAATCCGGTGGCGAAAAGCGTTGGACGAAAGATTGTTTCAAGATTGTTGCACGCAGTTGCGCGAAATCCTCCGGAGCTTTCGAGCCTACTTCTCCAGCGGCGGGAGAGAGGGAGCCACGATTCGATGGGCACTGGACTCAATCGTGAAGATGCTTAATCCATTTGCCCCCCATCTGGCGCACGAGTTGTGGTCCGACTTGGGCCACGACCAGTGGGTAGAGTCAACCGAGCTTCCAGAGCCGGAGATAGGCTGGAGCGGTCCCGACATTCTCCTAAAGACCCGCGTCGCCGAACGGGCGATTGATGATGTGGCGTCGATCATCTCCACGCGTGAAAATTCTACTGTGTCGAGTGTCACCCTTACGGTTGCCGCGGACTGGAAGTTCACGGTGTCACGTCAAGTGAGAGAAGAGAAAGAGCGTGGAAATTTGGACCGGGCTGCGATTACGAGCTCGATAATCGCCTCGGGCTCAGGTCCCCCTGACCAGGTGTTCTCGGTGGTGCAGTCAGCTTTCGAGGCGGGGGACACGGCAACCTGGGCGGCGAGTCCAATTTCGTCGACGGATCCCTCAACGAACGACCAAACCGCCGTACAATGGGTCGCCGATCAAATCGCTCGGGACTACCGTTGCAGGGTGGAGATCCGAAAAGAGAATTCCGATCCATCGCCCCGTGCAAAGCGCGCACTTCCCGGGCGACCCGCGATTACAATTGAGTGGGGGCGACCACCCGCCGTCGGCAACCGTTCGCCTATGGGGCGGTCACCCAGCAGTCAACACCATGGTGTAGGGCACGAGATTAACCCCGAGATATAGTGCTTGGACAACTGGTTCGAGCTCCACAGCGAAGTGGTTCTCCGACGCCGGAATCCCGCCACGCCCGGGGCTACACCTCGGATCGCGACGCTTCTCACGACGTCGGAGGTTGCAGCCCCTAAAGGCGGCAGTTCCCGTCGACCGGGTTAGAGCGGTACCCCTCTCCTTCGAATGCGATCCGCGAGTTTGCCTCGCGAATCTGCTCTTCGACTGAGGGAATGCACTTCGTTGGCGTCGTTGCCGCCCCACCAACTAAGAACCTCAACGAGGGTCATCACTACTCCCCTAACTTAGAGTGACGCGGCATCCCTTCCCAGCCCCTGCCGCCCTTCGTCGTCGATTGAATACCGTCCTCCGGCTCACCCCTAACCTTTTGGCCACCTCCGCCGCCCTCCCCTTGAACGGGTCTGGTTAGCCGTACCACTAGCCGAGCTAACGCCGCCGTATCCCCAACCCCACGGCCTGTCGTGCAAGGGAGTCCGCGGTGGGCGTCCCTGCTCGCCGCTCCACCGCATGTGAAGAGGATGTGTACCGGGCCTCTACGAAGTCGAAAGACAACAGAAGGTCCGAGAGTTCGGGGAGGAATGGAAGTGCCCAGTCGGTTTCCAGCATCTTCTCCCCCGTGAGGTGGCGGACCACCGCGAGGCAATCCGACCTGACCCTCAGGCGTTCGACCTTGCGTTCCTCAGCGCGGCGGAGGCCGACCAAGACTGCCCTGAGCTCCGCTTCGGGTCCACATCTCACCGGGCCGAGATTGACGCCCTCCGCAAAGACCACCCGAAGGTCGGGGTCGTAGAGCACGATCCCGGCTCCACCGACTGAGGGCGAATCCCCCCACTTGTGCTTCTCTCCCGGTCGAACGGAACCGTCCGTTTCGAGATAGTACCTCGAGTCAGACATGCGCTGATCGATTGGCCGCCTGGTTTCGGAGGTTGCATACCATCCGCCTGCTAACTCCCAACCGCCTCGCGACCTCCATCGCGTTGACCGTGAAGGGGTACGGGTCCACGTATCGTTTCGCGCGTCCAGGAAGTTAGCACTTACGACGCATCCCCCGGGGCCTGCGTATCGTCAGAGACCGACCTGTGGAGGCGCGCAGAGGGTGCCGGAGTGGGCGCCGGGTGTGTCGTGCCCCGGGTCTGAGTGCTGCTTGACCTGCCATTGCCCATGACTGCACTCTCAACCGGTTGGGGACGAGTCAAGCCGTGACGACGGTTGGATGGGTTCACCGTTCCCAATCGCGAGACCCTCCTCGAGCCACGCGGCAAAGTCGGAGTCCAGGTCCTCGGCGCACCGGACGAGGTACCGGTGAAGGACTATTCGTTTCGTCAAAGGTTCCGACCGGTAGATACGTCGGTCGGTTAGCCGCCGCGGCAGGTTGAGGATCCCCTCAATGTCTTGTTCCGTCGGGGCGACAGAGGCGAAGATCCTACGGGACCCGCAGAGGACCACCGAGTGCCGTTGCAGTTCAAAGGTAACCCTACCTGCGGCTCGGGCCATCGATATGAATCGCTGAAAGGGTCGAATCGAACCTTCGGGCGCACCGCGGAGATACCGGTCAAAGTCGTGATCGTTTTTCGCCGACGGCCATCGGCTCTTCCGCATCGGCCCGGCCCCTCCCACCGTCATCGAGCATGGGCAGTTGACGCCATCCCTCCTCACCAGGTGATTGCGCTCGGCCGAGGGGCGAGGCTTGATCGGGTTGCTCTGGAGCGGGACTCAGCAGAGCCTTTCGAGCATCCCCCGACGGGCTGTTCCGTGGCTGACCCCCTGGGACCGAGGGGGGAGTTGGTTCACACCCAGAAGGGGTGGGGTAACGGTCAGAGAAGCGGGAGGCTGCCAGCCTTCGATGCAACGTTTCATCCGCCGCGGGGTCTCGCGTGTTTCATGACGCTCCCGACGGCGATTCCTCAAGCTGTCTGGTATCGGTATCGGGACGACATGATTCGTTCCCGGCCCGACCGAGGAGCTCGTGTGGTCTCTCGCGAGCGGAACGAGTTGAAGGCGGGTAAGCTCTGCGTTACACTCCTCAATCGGAACGGCGAGCCCCCCGGATTCGTTCTTCATCCCAAGGTGACGAGCGTTGGGATCGAGGCGATGACTCTCTACGTCACCCCGGGAACCGAACCGCGAGTGCGTTCCGAGAAGTGATGAATTCGTTGCTTAACCAGAGCTCGGTCTTTACGATCACCGCATGGAGTCCCGGTCTCAGCCCGCGGGCAACAGGTCCGATACTCAAGCGTCTGGGGTTTCGCCGTGCCCACCGGGAATGGCTGTATTTCAACCCGACAAGGTTCCGAGCGGACCCGAGAGCTCGAGATGCCCCGGAGATCAGGCCTCTGCGGAAGACTGACGAGAAAGACATCGTGCGACTCAGTTCGCGAGCCTATGCCCACCACATCGACTCCGCCTTTGGCCCAGGGGGAGACGTCCGAGTTTGGGCCCCTGACTGCGTAAAGGGGTTGTTTACGGACACGAAGCACCCTATCGATTACGGCTGCTCGTTTGTATACGTCAGGAACAGACGTGTGATTGGCGACGTTATCGTGATCAAGGGAGACGAGGGACCCCACATGATGGACCTCAGCGTCGACCCTTCGTACAGAGGAAGGGGGATCGGAACTGCCCTCATGCATCGTGCGCTTGGTGCGCTGTCGACTTTACGAGTCAAGCGAGTCGACCTAAGCGTGACAGTCGAGAATCCTACTGGAGCTGTCGGATTGTACCGCCGCTTGGGGTTTCGGCGCGTCACTGGACCCCCACGCTGGCCCGGCCTCTGGATCAACGAGGCCATACGTCGTCGGATGGGCCTGCGCATGAGCGGGGAGTAAGTCAGCGTCGCGCCCAGGCTCGGACACTCGTCGGGGTGATGCAGAGCGGGCATCCCGGCCCTGAAATGGTGCGAACGGAATGCGGTGGTCCGGCGTCGGTTTGAATGTGAACGAGCCGACGCCGGATTCGCTATCCTCGCGTGTGCGTAGAGCTCGCGCGCCAGTAGCACCGTAGCCCGGAGCACTTTCACGGACAGTCGCGAGGCGACATGGAGCTTCGTGCTTCCCACGCGTGACGCTCGCGCGCGAGTAGCAGGTAGCAGTATCACGTCCTCACTCACTGGAACGTGGTGGACCCGTTTCTCTAATGTTGGATCCGTTTCCGGTAGGTCTCAATTTCTTCCGTGGTCAGGTCGCTTGGAGGCACCAGCAGGTAATGCTGCTCGGATGCTATCGAGACTCCGTCGACCGAATTCTCAAACTCGAACATCGCGATTACCCCGCCCTCCATGAACTGGGCGCCCAACGGCTTCGCGACCAAACCCGGAAACTTCTCGGCACACATCGCGAAGTCTGACTCCACCTGGACCACGTTGTGACGGTCCGCCTTTCCCTTTGCCTGGACCGGGAGGACGTAATGAGCCCCGAACCTGTCGATCCCCACATAGACTTCGTCTGTCTCGATCTGACCGAGGTCCTCCACTGTCGTTCTTAGGTGACTCTGAAGCGAGTAGCAAGTGATACCGGTGAAGAGATCCACCAGACGATTGTATCGAACTCGGGCGAGAAGTGCTTGCTCGTCGCTCAGGGCGTACTTCTCGATGAGCCCAGGAGTCGAGTCGGGCACTTTGGTCACGCTTGCTCCCACCCGCGGCCCGAAGACGGCGACTTTGGTGGCGAAGAAGCTATAGTGTCCCCTACCCGCGGGGCGGATGATCCACACCTTTCCAGTCGGCGCCCTACTCGTAATGGAGACCGGTAGCTCGGTTCGGAATCGGAAGCTGTAAAGCACATCGCCCAGGTTCTTGGGGAGTTTCACGTCGAGCGCCCGAGCGGTTTCCACGATATCATCGCGAGAGAATGCGACCTCCACATCCCCCGGTTTAAACCGTTCCTCGAAGATCCTCGCAACAATCCGAGTGTATCGGTTTGGGGCTCGCATCGGGGAGGGAGCCTCGGGGTCGGAGTGGTCCTCAGCCATCCGTGGGGGTACCCACCCGGATATCTCTATGCTTCGCCCGGCCAGCGGAGGACAACGACCTCTTCCCGCAACTGGTCCCCGGTCGCCGTCGCGTGACGAGTGCGGAAGAGGTCGATTTTCTCGAGTCGGTAGCCGACCGACTCTGCCAGATGACCAAGGATCTGCCCGGTGCGGATCATGACCCGGAGGTAGGAGGCCTGGTCCCCGACCACATAGGCAAGTCGAGCACCCGGCTTCAGGGAAGGGCGTAGACTCGAAAGATGGCGTAGCATGCCCCCGAAGTAGAGTTTCGCTACCCGCGGGTACAGCCTTTCGAAACCGGATGTCTTGCCGAGCACCCGACGTCGATCCTCAATCGCGGCGGCGACTCGGTTGATCTCTTGGTTGGCTGCAATCAGGGCGTCGTCATCGTCAGCTTTGAACACGCCGCGAGTGTTCGACCGAACGAGACCTCCCTTTACGGCTCTGAGATCGTTCTTGTCGGAGATGAACCCTAAGAGAACCGACTCTAGGCGGGTCGTGCGCGTGTAATCCTTCTCGTTTGGGTACGGAGGCGAAGTGAACACCGCATCGACGGAGCCCGGAGCAAGGTGATCCGAACAACGTCGGGAGTCGCCGGTATACACCCGCGTTTGAACGGACCGCAGGTCCCTGAGAGCGGCCAGGTCTTCGGTCATCGCGGACACCGCACGGAACCAGGGGTCAATGACCGGGGCATCTGCTCGGATCTCCCCAAGGCCCACTTCGGGTCCGAAGTGAAGATTGCTGCTGGATTGGACAATCGATTGTGCGAAGGCGAGTTTCTCGTGAGCATCGTAGCGGTCGTCGTGATTCTCGCGAACCGCGTCCAGCAGAACGAGCGCCTTATGGAGGGGCTTTGGACTTATCGAAGAGGTCAAGAGCAACGACTCGAGCACGGGATCGAGACGACGAAGTCGGCGCGAACTGCCACTCGTCCGGTCGGCGGCGCTTTCGAGGGGGCTGTCGGGCACACCTTCCGATGCCAGCCTCTCTCCTGCTTCCGCGGCGATCCCTCGGGCATGTTCCCTGAGCTCGTCGGGGTCGGGAGACCAGTCCACCTTGACCGACGCGGCAAATGCCGTGAAGGGATGCGCCTCGATCCCGACACTGGGAATCCCGAGCTTCTTCGACTCGACCAGCGTAGTGCCCGTACCGCAAAAAGGGTCCAGCAAAATGGATTCCGAACCGAGCTCGAACTCTGCGAGGTAATGTCGGACGAGGTGCGGAGGAAAGGAAAGCACGAATCGGTACCAGCGGTGCGCCGTGCGGTCCGGAGCGGCAAGGCGGTTGTCCGGTGGTAATAGCGGCGCGGTGGCACCGGGCGTCAAAGTGACGCTTTCCCCGGAAGCCACCAAGGGTGCGATTCTCGCCGTCACACGCGTCCTGCAACTTGTCTAGGCAGATGAACTTGAAGGTAGGGGTGAACGATGGCCCTATCGGTGAGTTGTCGGAACGCCTTCTACCGTCGAGCCGCTGCTCCGCTCCTGTGGAGCCCGAATCAACTCCGCTTAGAGGTAGAGGAACCTAACGGGTGCTCCTTCTTCCAACGGTCAATCTTCTCGAGCACCGACTCCCGAACAAAGTCCCCGAGACGATTGAAGTGGTCATCCGCATCAATGATTCGGACCAGATCCTCGTAGTAGCCCCTCTCGATCCGACCGGCCACGGATACTCTCGGCAGGACTTTTTTCTTCGGTCTCGGCAGCGGGGGAGTCGTCACAGATGTAACATCAGTACGCAGAGGAGAGATATAGTTTGTTCTACTTCGTTACGTTCGATTTCGAATTTGAACGCGGAGATGTTCACGACGAAAACACGAGAACTCGGCCCGCCGCCCTCGGATGGCTCCAAATAGGCCATGATGACTGGGGCGGCTCCGAGGGAGGAACCCGCCTTGCCCACTGCGGCAAGGGGGTGGGGAGAGCTCGTAGAACGATATGTGGAGAAGCGGAGCCAAGAGAGCCTGTCGGCCCACCACCTACAGGAGTTGCGCCGAGTGCTCAGGAAGGCCGGTCGGGAACTCGATGCGTCCGGCCTCGCGTGCCTGCCCGCGAAGTTTGGTGACGCTCAGCTGGACTTCCTGCTGAACGGACCGTGGAGACCGGCGACCGAGAACCAGACCGGACTGGCACCTGTCAGTCGTCGATATCTTGTATGCATCCTGAACGGCTTCCTGAAGGAGTCGGGCAATCTGATCATCGAGCGTCGGCGGCTTCGGTTTCCGCGCTCCGGAGTTCGGCCGTTGCTCGCGCTGACACCGGAGGAGGCGGGCCGACTGCTCGACGTGGCGGCGACGTTCGGCGTGGTCACCCATGCGGTGATCGCCTTCGAAATGCTCATGGGACTGCGTCGAAGCGAGGTCCGCCGTATAACCGCAGCCGACCTGGGAGAGCGGTTCCTCCGGGTGCATGGGAAGGGACGAGCCGGTGGCAAGGTCCGGATGGTCCCGTATCATCCCGAGGTCCTTCGAATCCTGCCTTCCCTTCTCCAGCACCGACGGCAGGCCGTGGAGGGGTACCGCGGCCCCGACCCGGGGTACCTCTTCGTCCGGAGGTCTTCGAAGGGTCTCGTGGTCTGGTCGCGCAGCTGGCTCGACGAGCGGATCATGCAGCCGGCCTTCGAAGCAGCGTCGGTGCGTCGGGCGTGGAACCTACACCACGCGCTGCGGCGGACATGTGGTCGAACAATGTGGAAGAATGGGGTACCGATCGAGACGGTCAGCAAAATCCTCGGTCACGCCGACGTTCGGATGACGATGCGCTACCTCGCCATCGATCAGGACGACATGGCTCAGGCAATGGAGGTCCTCGGCCGGGTGCTCCCCGGGGCCAGGGTCGCGTAGGAGGGGGCGATGAAGGGGTCAAAACGGGCACTTGCTCTGACGGTGCGGCCTCGAATCCGGCCGAGCCCATCGCCGGGTCGCTAGGCCTCCCGTGCCGGGGCGGAGTTCCGGCTGACGGGGGGTCGTGGCCTCCGTGAACCCGCTCGCGCTGCTCGTCCTCGCCGGCGTCCTCGGGGCCGTCGTCGCCCGCCAGCTGCTCGGACGCGGCCCGGGCGTCTGGCTGCTGTTCGGGGTCGGAGGGCTGGCGACGGTCGGGGCCGGGATCGTCCCCCCGGCGGGGGCGGCCGCCGTCCTCGTCGACGAGGGGCCGACCCTCCTCTTCCTGCTCGCGCTGTTCGTCTTCGCGGCCGCGCTCGTGGAGTCGGGCGCGATCGACCACCTCGCGCGCTGGCTCCTCGGGCGCGCGCGCACCCCGGCCGACCTTCCGTTCGTGCTGTTCGTCGGGATCGGGCTCGTCTCGGCCGTGCTGATCAACGACGCCCTCGTGGTGATCGGCGTCCCGCTCCTCTTCGCGGTCGCGACCCGGCTGCGCGCCGATCCTCGCCCGCTCCTCCTCGTGCTCGCCTTCGCGGTGACCGTCGGGAGCGTCCTCACTCCGTTCGGCAACCCCCAGAACCTTTTGGTCGCGTTCGCGGGAGGGTTCGCGGACCCGATCGTCACCTTCCTCCGCTACCTCGCGCTCCCGACCGCGATCAACCTCGTCCTCGGCGGCTGGTACCTCGCCCGCCGGTTCGGACGCCGCCTCGGGCCGGCCGACGCCGCCTTCGCGGCCCTCCGGGCCGACGCCCCGCCGCTCTGGCCCCGGGGCGGGTGGGCGACCCGGGTGAGGCAGCACCCGGTGCTCGCCGTCTTCCCGGCGACGATCGCCCTCCTCCTCGGCGCCGAGGGAGCGAGCGCCGTGGCCCGCCTCCCGGTCCTGCCGCCCTGGGCGCCGGCCCTCGCCGGGGCGACGCTCGTGCTCCTCGCGACGCCGCGCCGCTCCGCGATCGCGCGGGGGGTCAACGTGACGGTCCTCGTCCTGTTCGCCGGTCTGTTCGTCGTGGTCGCCGGCGCGATCGCGGGCGGGCTGCTCCCCGGTCTCGAGGGTCTGTTCCCGGTGCCGGGCCCGGCCCACCCGCTCTCGGCGACGGCCGCGATCGTCGCGACCTCGATCGTCGGCCCGCAGCTGGTCAGCAACGTGCCCTGGGTCGGGCTCCAGATCCCGGTCCTCACCGGCCTCGGCTACTCGAGCGCGACCCCGGTCGCGTGGATGGCGCTCGCCGGGGCGAGCACCCTCGCCGGGAACGTCACCCTGCTCGGGGCGGCCAGCAACCTGATCCTCGTCGACGCCGCCGAGCGGCGCGGGGTCCGAATCCGGCTCACGGAGTTCGCGCGCGAGGGCCTGCCGCTGAGCGCGCTCACGTTCGCGGTGCTGTTCGGCTGCCTGGCGCTGGGCCTGTAGTCCGGGCGCCGCGCAGGAACGCCCGGGTCTTCGCCCGGTGGCAGTCGCGGCAGACGGTCTGCAGGTTCGAGTACTCGAGCGCCGCGCCACCGCGCGCGATCTCCACGATGTGGTCGACGTCCAGCTGCCGCGCGCGCCGGCGGACGCGGCAGATCTGGCACGTGTAGCGGTCCCGCAGCATCACGTAGGAGCGGGCCGAGTCCCAGAAGTAGTGGCCGTGGAAGCGCCATCGGCAGCGCCGGGAGCAGTACGGTGTCCGATGGCTGGCGAGCGCGGCGCCGCACTCCACGCACTGCGCGGCCCGGCGCGCCGCCGTCCGCCGGCGGGCCCCGTCCGAGAACCACGCCGCGGAGAGGGCGAGGATCCGGCCGTTCGGACCGACCGTGACCGACGGCGCGGCGGCCGGTCGTTCGCCCACGGCCGTCGGGCCGACTCCGGCCTCTTGAGCGTTCGGTTCGACCGGCAGGGGCGCAGGCCTTAGCGGCGTCCGGCCTCCGCCGCCCGTGAGGTTCCCGCTCGCCGACTGGATCGACGGGCACGCCGACTGCCGCTACCACCTGGGGGGGAGCGGCATGGCGCCGGCGGTGCGCCCGGTCGTCCCGTCGGCCGCGGCCGTCCGGCGGGCCGACCCGGAGCTCCTGCGCGCGGAGCTCGCCGAGGATCTCCACGTCGCGCCGACGCGGTTGTTCCTCACCCACGGCGCGACGGAGGCGAACGCGTGGATCGTCCACTACCTCGCGCGGCGGGCCGGCCCGCGCCGACCGTCCCTCCGCGTCCGGCTCCCGGAGTATCCGCCCTTGGTCGACGTCGCCGGGGCCGCCGGATTCCGACCGGCCCGACGCGCCGCGCGTCCCGATCTGGCGCTCCTCTCGAACCCGCGGAACCCGGAAGGGTACCGGCTCCGCGACACTGAGCTGTTCCGCTGGGCCGACGGGGCCCGGGCCCTCCTCGTCGACGAGACGTTCCGGGAGTTCGCCCGATCGCCGACGCTCCGCGACGACGCCCCCGGGCTCTGGCGCTCAGGGAGCTTCACGAAGTTCTTCGGGGGCGACGACCTGCGCGTCGGCTACCTCGTCGCGCCGGAGGCCGCCGCGACCGAGTACGCGCGGTTCCATGGCCTCGTGGCGCCCCCGCTCGGCGCCGAGGCCGTCGCCGGCGCCCTCGCGACGCGGAGGGCGCGCGACCGGATCCGCCGTCGGGTCGAGGCGATCTGGCGGCCGAATCGGACGGTGTGGCGACGCGCCTTCCCGCACGCCCGCGAGCTGGCCGCCTCGGTGTTCTTCGACCGGCCCGTGCGCCCGGACGGGCGTACGGTCGCCGAGCGCGGCCTCGCGGCCTCCGTGCTCGTCTGCCCCGGCGACCTCTTCGGCGACCCCACCGGGGTCCGGATCGGGCTCACCCGACGCACCTTTCCGCGCGACCTGGCCCGCTACCTCGCGGTCCGCGACGGCGCTCCGTCAGCGTCGGCCCGCTAGGTCCGGGGGCTCGACCGCGCCGCGGTAGTGGCGTCCGAGCGAGAGGCGCGCGAGCGTCACCTTCTGCACGGGCTCGACCCGCGGGAGATCGAGCCGACCGGACTGCTCGCGCAGGAACCCCGTGGCGAACCGGACCGCGTGGGCGCGATCGGAGGCGTGGACCAGCAGGAACCCGCGCGCGAGCTCCGTGAGGACCGCCCGCGCGGGAACGATCTCCGCGATCCCCGACACCTCCGGGTCGTCGCCGGACTCCGCGGGGGTCATCCGCGGGCCCTCGACCCGTACGCAGGATAAAGGGGGAGGCTCCACAGGAGAGCCGGTCGGTCGCTCGACCGCGAACTCTATACCCCTTCGACGGCCTCTCCGGGGCGATCCCAATGAGCCAGAGTACCGCCGCCCCGGCGCCTCCTCCGACGGACCGCGCGGAGCCCCCGCGACCCCGCGGAGTGGTCCTGCGCACGCCGATCCCGGGCCCGAACGCCCAGCGGATCATCGCCGCCGACCACCGGTACCTCATGACGAGCACGAAGACGGCGCCGATCGTCGCCGCCTCGGGGAGCGGCGTCTGGATCACCGACGTCGACGGGAACCGGCTCCTCGACTTCGCGTCGGGCGTCGGGGTGAACGCCGTCGGCTACGCGCACCCCGAGGTCGTGCGGGCCGTCCGGGAGCAGGTGGGTCGCCTCTCGCATTTTGCGGGGACCGACTACTACTACGAGAACCAGACCCAGCTCGCCGAGCGGATCACGCGCCTCACGCCGGGCACCTTCGACAAGAAGGTGTTCTTCACGAACAGCGGGACCGAGAGCGCGGAAGCGGCGATGAAGCTCGCCCGGTGGAACCGGCAGCGCCCGATCACGATCGGGCTCCTCGGCGCGTTCCACGGCCGCACGATGGGCGCGCTCTCGATGACGACCTCGAAGATCGTGCAGCGGGCCCGCTACGGACCGTACGTGGGCGGCGGCCATCACATTCCGGCGCCGTACTGCTACCGCTGCCCATACAAGCTCGAGTACCCGAGCTGCGACCTGTACTGCGCGAAGATCCTGAAGGAGCTGTACTTCCAGACGTCGATCCCGCCCGACGACGTCGCCGCGATGATCGTCGAGCCGGTGATGGGCGAGGGCGGCTACATCGTCCCGCCGGCGGGCTGGCACCGGACGGTGAAGGGGATCCTCGACGAGCACGGGATCCTGTTCATCGACGACGAGGTCCAGGCCGGCATCGGCCGGACCGGTCGCTGGTTCGCGATCGAGCACCACGGGGTCGTGCCGGACATCGTCACGATGGCGAAGGCGATCGGCGGCGGCCTCCCGATGGGGGCGGTCGCCTTCCGCGCCGCGCTCGACTTCACCCAGAACGGCGCCCATTCGAACACGTTCGGCGGGAACCTGACCGCGGTCGCCGCCTCGATGGCGACGCTCGACGTGATCGAGAAGGAGCACCTGCTCGACAACGCCCGGCAGCAGGGCGACTACCTGCTCGCCCGGCTGCGGGAGCTCGCGCAGCGGCACGACGAGATCGGGGACGTCCGGGGGATCGGGCTCATGACCGCGACCGAGTTCGTGGTCGACCGGCGCTCGAAGGAGCCCGCGGTCCGGTTCCGGGACCGGGTGCTCGAGGAGGCGTACCGGCGCGGACTCATCCTGCTGCCGTGCGGCCGCTCCTCCCTCCGGTACATCCCGCCGCTCATCGTCCGGACCGAGGAGATCGACGAGGCGGTCGAGATCCTCGACGCGGCCATCGGCGCCGCGCGCGCCCGGTCATGAGGTTCGCGCGGCTCGACGGCGCCGGCGGCCTGGCGCTCGACGAGGCGCCGACGCCGATCCCCGCCGACGGCGAGGTGACCGTCGACCTCGCCGCCTGCGGCGTGTGCGGCACCGACCTCGAGAAGCTGCGCGGACGGTACCGGACCGCCGGGCGGATCGGCCACGAGCCGGTCGGCCGGATCGCGGCGATCGGCCCCGGCGGGCCCGATCTCGCCGTCGGGGACCGGGTCTTCGTCCATCACCACGTGCCGTGCTACGCGTGCGAGGTGTGCGCGCGGGGGGACTACACGTTCTGCCCGACGTACGCGACCACGAACCTCGATCCCGGGGGGTTCGCCGAGACGTTCCGCGTGCCGGCCGAGAACGTCCGGCGGGGCGCCGTGCTCCGGCTCGATGCGTCGGTGACGTGGTCCGCCGGGGCGCTGCTCGAGCCGGCGGGATGCGCGCTCACCGCCCTCCGGCGCGTCGCCCTGCCGGCCGACGCCCGGGTCTTCGTCCTCGGGCTCGGGCCGGTCGGTCTGCTCTACGCCCGGCTCGCCCGCGCCCAGGGCGCGCGCTGGGTCGGCGGCTCGGAGATCGCGCCGCGGCGCCGCGCCGCCGCCGAACGGGGCGGGATCGACACGACGGTCGACCCGCGCGTGCCGGGCGCGGTGCGCGCGGCGGTCGACGCGGCGACCGGGGGGCGCGGCGTCGACCTCGCCGTCGTGGCGACCGGGCACCCGACCGTGATCCGGGACGCGACCGGGCTCGTGCGGCGGGGCGGCACGGTGAACCTGTTCGGCCTGCCCGAGCCGGGGAGTCGGCTCGACGCCGACCTGCAGGACCTGTACCTGCGGGGGGTCCGGATCGTCCCCTCGTATGCCACCACCGAACCGGACCTCGCGGAGGTCCACCGGCTCGCGGCCGCCGGGCGCCTGCCGCTCGAGGACCTCGTGTCGCACGAGCTCCCGCTCGACCGCGTGCGCGAGGCGTTCGACCTCGCCGCGCGCCCCGACGACGCCGTGAAGGTCGTCGTGACGGGGCCGGCGCGCTGAGCGCTACGCCGCGGCGTCGGCCCCGAGCACCTGGCCCTCGACCCGACGGCCGGCCGGGACGGTGACCCGGGGACCGAGGATCGAGCCGACGACCGTCGCCTGCGGGCCGACCCGGACCCCCTCCATCAGGATCGAGTTCTCGAGGTGGGCGCCGGCGGCGACCTCGACGTGGGGCCCGAGCGTGACGTACGGCCCGAAGGTCGCCCCGCGCGCGGTCGCGCCCTCCATGGTCGCGACCGGTCCGGAGCCGAGCGCCCCGGGCGGAAGGTCGCCGCGGCCGCCCCGGTGGTCGTCGAACAGGAGGCGCTGCGCACGGAGGAGCCGATCCGGCGCCCCGGCGTCGTCCCAGTAGCTCGGGAGGCGGAAGCCGAAGACGCCCTCCGACAGGAGACCGGGGACGATCTCGCGCTCGAAGCTCAGCGCGCGGCCGGACGGGATCCGGTCCAGCACCTCCCGCCGCCAGATCGCGAGCCCCGCGTTGATCCAGCGCGACGGCGCGTCCGCCGGCTCGGGCTTCTCCACGAACGCCGTGATCCGGTCGTCGGGACCGAGGGCCGCGACGCCGTACGGGCGCACGTCGTCGACCTCGGCGAGCGCCATCGTGCCGATCCCCGCCGTGCGCGCGTGGGCCGCCCGCATCGCGCCGAGGTCGGCCCGCGCGATCACGTCGGAGTTCAGCAGGAAGAACGGATCGGACATCCCGTCGGCGGCGTTCTTCATCCCGCCGCCGGTGCCGAGCGGCTCGCGCTCGGGGACCGTCCGGATCGGCCACCGGCCCGGATGGGCCCGCACGTAGGCGTCGATCGCCTCCGCCCGGTAGCCGGTCGCGAGGACGACCTCCTCGAGGTCGTCGGGGAGCAGGTCCAGCACGTGGTACAGCATCGGCTTCCCGGCGATCGGGATCAGCTGCTTCGGGACGGTGTAGGTGATCGGGCGCAGCCGCGTGCCGAACCCCCCGATCAGCACGAGCGCCTTCATCGACCGCCCCGAGGGGCGCCGGCTAGATAATCCGGAGCCGTGCCGCCTCAGAGGAGCGACGGGGGCGATCCCCGCGCCGCCGAGCGGGCGTAGTCCCGCTGGACGGCCCGCTTCAGCACGGCCGCCGGGCTCCCCCAGACCGTCAGGTGGCGGACCGAACCGGCGCCCTCGCCGAGCCCCAGCGCGACCAGCACGCCGCGCTCGCGGTACTCGAACGGGACGAGCGTTCCGCCGTCCCACCACGCGACGAGGTTCCGGGCGGCGATCCGCGCCTCCGCGAGCGCCGCCTGGGCCGTGCCGGGGACGAGCCCGCCGGTCGCCGGGTCCTTTAGCTCGGCGACGTCGCCGACCGCGCACACCCCGGGGTACCCGGGGACCATCAGCGTGGGCTCCACGGCGAGGCGACCGCCCTTCCCGTGCGGGCACGGCAGCGACTTCACGGCGGGCGGCGCCTCGAGGCCGGCGCACCAGACCGCCACGTCGCAGGCGAGCGTCGACCCGTCCTCGATCGCGACGCGGCCCGGTTCGACGCGGGTCACGTTGAGGCCGTGGATGACGGCGACCCCGCTCCGGCGCAGGACCTGGGCGGCGCGCTCGATCACCGGGCCGGGCAGCCCGGCGAGGAACGGCAGCGAGCCCGTGAGGAGGACGACGTCCGGCGGCCGGGCGCCGGGGCCGCCCACGCGCGTCCAGTCCGTGGTCGCGATCTCCGCCGCGAGCTCCGTGCCGGTCGACCCGCCGCCGACGACCAGGATCCGGGGGCGGCGCTCCCCGGGCAACCGGGCGCTCGCGACCTCGGTCGCGCGGAGCGCGGAGGCGAGCCGCTCCGCGCCCGAGAGCCGGTAGATCTGGTGCGTGTGCTCCGCGGCGCCCGGCACCCCGTAGTACGCCGCGACGCTGCCGAGCCCGATGGCGAGGGCCCGGTACCGCAGCGGCCCGGTGTCGAGCGTCACGGTGCGGGCGCCGAGGTCGATCGCCTCCACGGTCGCCTGCCGCGGGGTCACGGACGTCCGGTCGAAGATGCCGGCGAGCGGCACCGTCCAGCGGGCCGTGTCCGGGGCCGCGGCGAGCTCCCCGATCTGGTAGAGCTCGGTCCGGAGCACGTGGGACGGGCTCCGGTCGACCAGCACGATCGGGATCCGGCCCCGGCTCCGACGGTGCACCTCGTGGGCGATCGTGAGCCCGGCGTACCCGGCGCCCAGGATCACGAGCGGGTCCGACGCCTCGGCCACGGGACCCCCGGGGCCCGGCCCCGCATAGGGTTGGCGAGGGGGCGGCGGGCGCACAACCGCTAAGAACCGCGCCCGGCTCCGAGCGGCCGATGACGCTGAAATCGATCCTCGTGGCGTTCGACGGGACCGCGGCGAGCGCGCCGGCGCTCGACCAGGCCGGCATTATCGCGAAGGCGACCGGCGCGCAGGTCACGCTGGTCTCCGCCATCCCGCTGATGGCCGGGTTCGGCTTCGTGCAGCCGATGGGCACCGATCTCGAGAAGGTGCTCGCCGAGGCCCGCACCGAGCTCGCGGCGGCGAAGAGCCGCCTCGAGGCCGCCGGCGTGGCCCACGTGGCCGCGGAGCTCCTGCAGGGGGAACCGGTCGACGAGATCGTGGGCTACGCGCGACGGACCCACCCGGATCTGATCGTGGTCGGCACCCGCGGGCTCGGCACGGCGGGGCGGTTCCTCCTCGGCAGCGTCTCGGACGGGATCCTGCACCACGCGAACGCGTCGGTCCTCGTCGTGCGACCCCCGGGCGCCCCGGCCGGGGCCTGAGGGTCGCGGGCGGCGCTACGCCGGCGGGACCACCCGCCGGGGGCGCACGGGGAACCGGCCCAAGTGGAGGGCCGTCACGACGGCCCAGAGGATGATCGGAGCGACGATGATCCGCTCCACGAGCCCCGGGTCGAACGTGGTGTTCGCGAGTTGCGTCGGCGCGTAGTACGCGAGCGCGACCAGGGTGATGGCGCCGAGGGCGATCGACAGGCCCCGGAAGCCGGCCCAGGCCGTGCCGGGCCGCATCCCCGTGCCGAGCACGACGAGGCCCAGCCCGCCCGCGCCGAAGACGACCAGCGAGGCGAGGCCGTGGACCGGCGGGTTCACGTTCTCGGGAAACAGGCCGACCGCGATCGCGGCCAGGCTCGCGATCAGGAGGAGCCCGAGACCGAAGAGGCGGGCCGCGCCCGCCGGGAAGCCGCCCCACGCCGCCAGGATCCCGACGAAGGCGCACAGGCCGAAGAGGACGATCGAGGCGTTGAACAGCCACGGGAGCGGGGAGATGGCGGTGTTGCCGAGGTCGCTGATGTAGTTGGTCAGCAGCGAGTAGCCGGGCCAGCGCAGCTGGATCACGATGTTCACGGCGACGAACTGGACGGCCCCGATCCCGATCATCGCCGCCCCCGCGCGCACCGAGCGCGCCACGAACGGACGTACGACGCTCGTCATCCCACGGTCCGCGGCCGAGCCCGCCCGGCCGCCGCTCCGGTCCGGCATCCGGCCCGAGAGATAACTCCGGCGCCGGTCGGCCCGGCGTGTGGATTTCAGTTGACGGAGCGATTAACCCCCGTCCCGCGCACGGCTCCTTCGGGGCGAACCCCGAACCCAAGGAGAAAACGAGACGATGACGTTCATCGACGACCTGACCCTGATCTTGGACCTGATGATCCTCGTGACCGTGCTGGTGTTCTACACCGGCTTCTGCGTGTGGTACGGCTACCGGAAGCGGGATCTCGACCGGGCGAACAACCACCTGCGGGGCGGCTCGGCGCTGCTCGCGCTCCTCGGCGGCGGCATCGGGCTGGTCGCCGTCTGGGGCGAGCTCACGTGGCCGATCCCGCCGGAGTTCGGCTCCTACGACCTGTACTTCTTCGATCCCCTCTTCCTGCTGTCGCTGGTCCTGATCGGCTTCGGGATCGCGGTCTGGAAGGGGTTCCCGACCCACATGGTCGGGATCGTCACCGCCGTCTCCGGCTGCGGGATCGTCTACTACGGCACCCGGGGGTTCCTGGTCGGGCTCACCGAGGACCCGCTCGAGACCTACCTCATGTACCTCGCGTTCGGCGCAATGGCGATCGCGGCGTTCCCGGCCACGCTGTTCGTCGACTGGTTCATCGTGGGCCCCAAGAACGCCGCCGCGTCGCCCCTGGCGTCCGCCGACACCCCCGCCTACCCGCGGATGTGGTACATCCTGGTCGGCGGCTTCCTGGCCCTGGTCGTGATCGCCGGGATCGCGGCCGTCGCCTACGGGTTCACGTCGGCGTGGGCCCACCTCGCGAGCCCGCCGTAGGCCCCGCGGGGAACCCGTTCCCCCGGCCGACGCGGCCGGCCGGGGGTCGCCGAAGCCAAGGGAGGGAATCGAACCCCCAGGAAACGGATCTGCAGTCCGTCGCATTAACCATTCTGCCACCTTGGCGCGGCCGACGGCAGGGACCCGCGGATTAAAGCCGTCGGGGCGCGCGCCGGCGCCGCCTAGACCGAGCGGAATCCGCGGCCGATGAACCGGAGCGTGGTCCGGGTCGCCTCGCGGGCCCGCCCCGGCAGCGGCATCGACACCCCGCCGCCGACGGTGCGTCCGCGGCGCAGCGCCTCGAGGAGGTCGTCGACCGACGACGGCGGGTCCGACCACTCGGTGAACGTGCGCCCGAGGTCCCGCAGGCCGTGCGCGTCGCTGCCGCCGGTCGACCCGAGGTTCCGCTGGGCCGCGAGCAGCTCGGCGCGGTCGTTCGCGATCTCCGAGTTGTGCCCGTTCCGCGTCTCGAGGGCCCGGATCGGCAGCGCGGCCGTCACGCGGGCGCCCGCGCCGTGCCGCCACCGGAACGGGTGGGCGACCACCGCCTCGCCGCCGTGGGCCCGGACCCACTCGATCGTCTCGACCATCGGCCGGTGGACCGGGGGCACCGCGGCGACCCCGTAGGCGAGCAGATGCCCTTCCGCCGCGGAGACCTCGACCCCCGGCAGGAACAGGTACTCGGGATGGTCGGCCGCGAGCCGGGCGAGCGCGCCGTGCCCGGCGACCGAGTTGTGGTCGGTGAGGGCGAACCCCTTGAGCCCGACGTACGCGAGGCGCGCCACCACCTCGTCCAGCGCGAGCCGGGAGTCGGGCGAGGCGCGCGAGTGCACGTGCAGGTCGAGTCGGGGGCCGTCCGTCATCGGACCCTCGCGCCGGTCGGGACGTCGGCCGCCGGGCGCACCGGACGGCCCTCTCCGAAACCCAGGACCGTGCCCTCCTCCGCGCCCGGGCGCGGCAGCCGCACCACCACGGGGGCGTCGAGCTCCCAGCGCCCGGGGACGCGCACCGTGGCGTCGCCGAGGTCGACCCGACTGCCGCCGTCGGCGGCGGGCCCCGCGACCCGACCGACCCGGAGCGGCGAGCCCGCAAACTCATCGTAGGAGATCGGCCGGACCCCGTCCGCGCCGTCGGCGCCCCAGCTGCCGGGGGCGGCCCCGGTCGGCGGAACGAGCAGCACGGCCCGGTCGCCCGAGTCGACGGCGAGCACCATCCCCTGCGACGTCATGCGGCGGATCGTCCGGGGGGCGAGGTTCGCGAGCAGCACCACCGACCGGCCCCGGAGCTCCTCCGCGGAGTACGATCCCTTCAGCCCGGCCACGACCGTACGCGGCTCCGGCTCGCCGACGTCGACGCGCAGCACGTACAGTTTGTCGGCCGCCGGATGATCGGCCGCCTCCGTGACGACCCCGACGCGGAGGCCGAGCGGGGCCGGCCCCGCGACCCCGTCGGCCGCCGGGGGGCCGGGGGGCGGGACGGGCGAAGCCGGCCCGGCGTCGCGGGGAAACAGCGGACGCACGGCGCCGAGCCGCTGGCCGGGCGGCGGGGGCTCGAGCGCGCGGTCCCAGTCGCCCGCGGACGGCGGCTCGGCGTACCCGAGCATCGCGTAGACCTCGGCGCTGGAGAACGGGAGGACCGGGGCGAGCCAGGTCGCGATCGCGCGGACCCGCCAGAGGCTCTCGTAGACGATTCGGGCCCGGGCCGGTTCCTCGGCCTGCCACGGCTTCGCCTCGTGGAAGCGGCGGTTCGCCTCGCGCACCTGCTCGAGCGTGAGCTCGAGCGCCTCCTTCAGGCGGACCGCCTCGTACTCCTCGGTGATCCGGCGATGGGCGGTGCGCAGCCGCTCGGACGGGCCGCCGGGCGCGTCCTCCGGCCTCCAGTCGGCCGGCACCGGCGGGATCCGGCCCTCGTACCGGTCCCGCGCGAACGCGAGGGTGCGCTGGACGAGGTTGCCGTACTGGTTCGCGAGGACCTCCTCCCTCAGCCGGTCGAACTCCTCCCAGTCGAGCTCGGTGTCGTGGTGCTGGGGGGCGAGCAGCGCGGCGTAGAACCGGATCACGTCGGGCGGGTACCGGGCGAGCAGCGACGGGACGAACGGGTCCGCCGCGGCCGTCCGGCTCTTGGAGACCTTCTGTCCGTCCACCAGCAGCCACTCGTTCGCCGGCACATCGTGCGGCAGTGCGAGGCCCCCGACGCCGAGCAGGATGCCGGGCCAGACGATCGTGTGGTGGAACTTGTTGTCCTTCCCGACGAAGTAGTACTGGCGGACCGGCTCGCGCGGGTCCCAGTACTTGCGCCACGCCTCCGGCCGGCCGGCCCGGATCGCCCACTCCTTGGAGGCCGACAGGTAGCCGATGACCGCGTCGAACCAGACGTAGAAGCGCTTCGTGTCGTACCCCTCGAGCGGGATCGGGACCCCCCACTCGAGGTCCCGCGTGATCGGGGTCGGGTGCAACCCCTCGGCGAGGAAGTTCCGGGCCACCCCGAGCGTCCCCGGGCGCCAGGCGCCGCCGACCTCGGCGAGGTACGTCGCGAGCGCCGGCTGCAGGCGGTCGAGCTCGAGGTAGAAGTGCTCCGACGGGCGGAACTCGGCGCGGGTGCCGTCGAGGGCGCACCGCGGCTCGCCGAGCTGCTTCGCCTCGAGCGGCCGACCGCACTGGTCGCACTCGTCCCCCCGGGCGTCCTCGAAGCCGCAGTGCGGGCACCGTCCGAGCAGGTACCGGTCCGGGAGGAAGCGACGGTGGGCGGGGCAGTACGCCGCCTCCTCGGTCCGACGGCGGATGTACCCCCGCTCGAGGAGGCCGAGGAACACGTCCTGGACCGTGCGCTCGTGGACGACCGTGTGGGTCGTCGTGTAGAGGTCGAACGAGAACCCGAGGGCCGCGAACGCCTGCCGGTTGATCGCGTGGTACCGCTCGGCGACCTCGCGGGGCGGGATCCCTTCCTTCTCCGCGCGCACGAGGGTGGGGGTGCCGTGCATGTCGGAGCCCGAGACCATCAGGACCTCGTCGCCGCGCAGCCGATGGTACCGCGCGAAGATGTCGCCGGGCAGGTAGGCGCCGGCCAGATGGCCGAGGTGGAACGGGCCGTTCGAGTACGGCCAGGCGATCCCGACGAAGATCCGTCCCACCGCGACCCCTCCGTCCGCTTTGAGCCGGGGCCTTCCCTATACGTTTTCCCGGAGCGTTCCGGGTCCCCAGCGAGGCCCTTTAATCCCGGGAGTTCCCGTGGGTCGCCCGTGGCGTCCGCTGACCCTCCGATGGTCCGGCCCGTCGTCCCCGAGGCGGATCGACTGATCGGGGTGCGGCGTCCGGTCCTCGCCCACGGCTACGTCGCGCTGGTCGACTACATGGGCAACGATGCCGCGATCGTCCAGGCGGCTCGGGTCTCCTACGGGCAGGGCACCAGGTCGGTGCGCGACGACCGCGGGCTCATTCGCTACCTGATGCGGCATCGCCACACGACGCCGTTCGAGATGGTCGAGTTCAAGTTTCTGGTCCGCCTCCCGATCTACGTCGCCCGCCAGTGGATCCGGCATCGTACCGCCTCCACGAACGAGTACTCGGCCCGGTACAGCGTGGTGCCGGACGAGTTCGACCTTCCGCCGGCCGAGGAGGTGCGGCGGCAGTCGGCCCGCAACCGTCAGGGCCGCGGGGATCCGCTGCCGGCGGAGGTCGTGGATCGGTTCCGGACCGATCTCGCCCGCATCTCGCACGACGCGTACGCCGCCTACGAGAAGGCGCTCGCGGACGGGGTCGCGCGCGAGACGGCCCGGCTCCTCCTGCCGCTCGCCTACTACACGGAGTGGTACTGGAAGATCGACCTGTGGAACCTGTTCCACTTTCTGTCGCTGCGGCTCGACCCCCACGCCCAGGAGGAGATCCGCCTCTACGCGGCCGAGCTCGCGCGCGTCGCCGAGGTCGTCTGCCCCGTCGCCTGCGAGGCGTTCCACGACTTCCTACTGGACGGTCTCTCGTTGAGCCGGCGCGAGGCCCGCGCCGTCGGAGAGCTCCTCCGCGGGGCGACCGTCGAGGCGGCGTGCGCGACCGCCGAGCTCGCCCTGGCCCGCGAGGACGGCCGCCCGATGACCTCGGGCGAAGGGCCGGAATTCCTCGCCAAGCTCGAGCAGCTCCGGGGCCGGCCGTGAGCCGTCCCGCAATCGTATAGCGCGCCCGCGGCTGGGCGGAGCATGGCCGCGGCGAGCGTGCACGGACTGTTCCTCGACAACGTCGTCGTCCCCCCGGGGGACCGGGCCGTCTCCGAGGTGATCGACCCGGCCGACGGGTCCGTGATGGGACGGGTCGTGCGGGCGACCCCCGACGACGCCAAGGCGGCGATGGACTCGGCGCAGCGCGCCCAGCCCGGCTGGGAGGCGATCGGAGCGGCGGCGCGGGGCCGCGTCCTGCTCCGGGCGGCGGAGCGGCTGCGGGCCCGGTCCGAGGAGCTCGCGCAACTGATCACGCGCGAGATGGGCAAGGTGCTCTACGAGAGCCGCGGCGAGGTGGAGGGCGCGATCGACAATCTCGAGTACTATCCGGCGTTCGCCCGGACGCTCTCGGGCGAGGAGGTCGCCGGGCTGCCCACCGGGCAGACGATGCGCCTCCTGTGGCTCCCGCGGGGGGTCGTGGTCGCGATCACGCCGTGGAACTTTCCGGCGGCCACGGTGACCCGCAAGCTCGCCCCCGCGCTCCTCGGCGGCAACACGGTGGTCCTGAAGCCGTCGAGCAACACCCCGTTCTCGTCGCTCCTCATCGCGGAGGCGCTGCGCGACGCCGGACTCCCGCCCGGCGTGCTCAACGTCGTCCCCGGACCCGGCAGCACGATGGGGCCGGCGCTGATCGGGCACCCCGCCTGCTCGACCGTGACCCTCACCGGTTCCACGGCGAGCGGCGTCGAGGTCCTCCGGCTGGCGGCCCCGCGGATCGTGAAGTGCCTCCTCGAGCTGGGCGGCAAGGCCCCGGTCCTCGTGCACCGGGACGCCGACCTCGACTGGGCGGCCCGGGCGATCGTCTGGAGCCGGTTCTGGAACGCGGGCCAGGCGTGCATCGCCTCCGAGCGGGCCTACGTCGACCGGACGGTCGCCGACCCGCTGCTCGATCGGCTGACGGCCCTCGTGCGGCGGCTGCGCGTCGGCCCGGGCCTCACGCCGGGCACCGACATGGGCCCGCTCTACTCCCGCGGGGCCCGCGACCAGGTCGCGCGCGACGTGGAGGCGGCGGTCGCCGGGGGGGCGCACGTGGTGGTGGGCGGGACGTCGCCGACCGGCGGACCGCTCGGCCGGGGGGCGTTCTACCCGCCCACGGTGCTGCGGGACGTCACCGAACAGAACCCGATCGCCCAGGAGGAGATCTTCGGGCCGGTGCTCCCGGTCCTCACCTACGAGGACTGGGACGAGGCGATCCGACGCGCGAACGACAGCCGCTACGGACTGTCGAGCTACGTCTTCACGCGCGACCTCACGCTCGCCGAGAAGGCGATCCGCGGCATCCGGTTCGGCGAGACGTACGTGAACCGCGTCGGTCCGGAGAATCCCCAGGGGTACCACGCCGGCTTCCGGCAGAGCGGCCTCGGCGGCGAAGGGACCGTCTGGGGGGTCCGCGACTACCTCCAGCTCAAGACCGTCTACGTCGACTGGACGGAGCCGCACTCCGCCGACTACTTTCCCCCGTACCCCGACGCGCCGAAGTGACGGCCAGGCCGACGTGCAGGTCGGTCACGTTGGTCCCCGTCGACCCGGTCCTGAGGAGACCCCCGAGCCGCTCGAGCGCCGCGTAGGTCGCGTGGCGGCGGAGCGCGCGGTCGAGGTCGACGCCCCGGCGGGCCGCGCGGTCGACCGTGCGCCCGTCCACCCATCCGCCGGCGGCGTCCGTCGGCCCGTCGATCCCGTCGGTCCCGATCGACAGCACGAGCGCCGCGCGGCCGGCGAGGAGGCGGGCGGCCGCGATCGCGAACTCCTGGTTCCGGCCGCCCCGACCGGGTCGGGGACCGAGCGTCACCGTCGTCTCCCCGCCGCCGACGACGGCGACCCGCCGACCGGTGGCGCTCGCGCGGAGGAGCGCGCGGGCGAACCGCACGCCCGCGGGCCGGGTCTCCCCGACGATCGGGGTGCGGAGCAGCTGCGGGCGGTAGCCGCGCCGACGCGCGGCGTCGCGCGCGGCCTCCCGCGCCGTCCGGTTCGAGGCGGCGACCACGAACGGGGCCCGCCGCAGGCGGGGATCGGAGGGGCGCGGCGTCTCGGGGAGGCGCCCGAGCGCGCCCCGGCGCAGGTGGGCGGCGACCGCGGACGGGACCCGGCGCGCGAGCGCGTACTCGCGCAGCACGGCCCGGGCGGTGCGGAACGTCGACGGGTCGCCCACCGTGGGCCCGGAGGCGATGTCGGCCGGTCGGTCGCCGACCACGTCGCTGAGCGCGACGGTGGCGAACGGCGCGGGGCCGGCGGCCAGCGCGAGGCGGCCCCCCTTGATCGCCGACAGGTGGCGCCGGACCGCGTTCATCGCGCCGATCGGCGCCCCGCTGCCGAGCAGGAGCTCGGTCGTGCGCGCGAGCTCCGCTTCCGACAGGCCCGGCGCGGCGGCCTCGGCCGCCGCCGACCCGCCGCCCGAGATGAGGAACAGGATCGCATCGCGCGCCGCGCGACGGCCGACGAAGTCGAGGAGCGCGCGCCCCGCGCGAAAGCTGCCGGCCCCAGGGATCGGGTGCTCCCCGAACCGGAGCTCGAGGCGGCGGCGGGGCGCCGGATAGCCGCGGGGCGTGACCACGATCCCCTCCACGTCCGGCCCGAGCCGGTCCACCGCGGCGTCGGCCATCGCGCCGGCCGCCTTGCCGATCGCCACGACCGCGACCCGGCCTCCGGGACCGAGCGCGATCGATCGCGCGCCGACCCGGATCCGCGCCCCCCGCCGATCGACCGTCCGGCGCACCGCGGCGTCGGGCCGGACCGCGCGGACGCCCGCCCGGGCGATCGCGCGGGCGTCAGAAGCGAGGGGCATCGCCCCCCTCCAACGTGAACCCCGGACGCGGGGCGAACGCCCGCACGAACCCGGCGAACCGGGACGGCAGGACCGGCGCGAGCTCGGCGTACGCCTCCGGCTCGGGCGGGGCGCCGGCGATCGCGGTCGCGAGGCGCTTCGCCGCGCCGCCGGCCCGCATGACCCCGAAGCCGTTGAATCCGGTGATCGCGAACAGCCCGGTCGTCGGGTCGACCGGGCCCACGAGCGGCCGCCGATCGGGCGTGGAGGTGCAGACGCCGGCCCACGCCCGCACGAGCTCCGCGTCCGCCCAGCCGGGGAACCGGACGGCGAACGACTCCGCGAGGTGCGCCACGAACGGCTCGTCGCCCCCCGGGCGGAACGTGTCGGGATCGACCTCGACGAGCTCCGTGCCGTCCCCGGCGAGAATCCGACCGTTCGCCTCCGGCCGGACGTAGACGTCGAGATCGAGGTCGTGGGCGGACGGGAAGGTCGCGCTCGCCGGGGCGGACGGCCGCAGCACCGCGGCCTGGGTCCGGTACGGGGCGAGCGGCACCGCGTGGCCGAGCCGGGCGAGCAGTCGCTTCGACCAGGCTCCGGCGGCGACCACGAGCAGGTCCGACCGCACGGTCCGGCCGCCGGTCGCGAGCTCCCAGGCCCCGCTCTCGCGCCGGAGGGCCGTGAGCGGCGTCCCGAGCCGCACGTCGACCCCCTGCGTGCGCGCCTGCTCCGCGTAGATCTCGGTGAGCGCGCTCGGGGTCACCACGGCGTCGCCGGCGCTCCAGATCGCGCCGCGCACGTCGTCGAATCGGCCCCCGGGGATCCGCTCCGCGAGCTCCCCCGGGGCGAGCGCGCTCACCTCCACGCCCCACTGCCGCAGGCGGCGCACGGCGGACTCCAGCACCTCGGACGCGACGGCGTCCCGGGTGAACCGCGCGAAACCGTTCACCGTGTACGCCGTGGGGTCCCACCGCGCCGCGAGGGCGGAGTACTCCTCCTTCGACTCGCGCGCGACCGCGACGTCCCACTCGTTCCACAGCTGCTCCGTGACGACCCCGGCCGCTCGGCCGGTCGCCCCCGCGGCGGGGGTCGCGGGATCGTACAGCACGATCGGCCGCACGCCGAGCCGCGCCAGATGGTGCGCCAACGCGCACCCCGCGATGCCGGCGCCCAGGATCGTGAGCTCGACGCGGTCGGTCGTCACCGCGCGGGCGCACGACGGGCCGGGTTAATACTGCGGCTTCGCGCGGGCGTACGCCTCGCGCAGCGCGTTCGTGTCGACGTGGGTGTAGATCTGGGTCGTCGCCACCGAGGCGTGCCCGAGGAGCTTCTGGATGTACCGGATGTCGCAGCCCCGGGAGAGCAGCGCGGTCGCGAGGGTGTGGCGGAGCATGTGGGGCGTCACCCTGCGCGGGATCCCGGCGGCCACGGCCCCGCGGCGCACGATCCGCTCGACGGTGACCGGCCCGACCGCGAAGAGCCGCGGGCTCGCCTCGCCGGCGAGCGTGCGCTCGGTGAGGTACCGGTCGATCGCGACCCGCGTGCGGTCCTCGAGGACCACCTCGCGATCCTTGTCGCCCTTGCCGGAACGGACGTGGAGGATGTTCCGCTCGAACTCGATGTCGTCGAGCTCGAGATGGCAGAGCTCGCTCACCCGGAGCCCGGCGAAGGCGAGGACGTGGACCATCGCGCTGTCCCGCGGGGAGCCCTTCACCGCCTCGAAGAGCCGGTGCATCTCCTCCTCGCTGAGGTAGCGCGGCAACCGCTCCGGACGACGGGGCGGCACGAGCTGGTCCGCGACCGAGAAGCCGAAGCTCCGGAACAGGCACGTGAGCCCCCGCACGGTCGTGTAGACGGAGTTCTTCGCGTAGTGGCGCTGGAGCACGAGGTACTCCCGGAACGCCTCCAGGTCGCGGAGCGTCACCTCGTCGAGCGGCTTCTGGGCGTAGGCGAGGAACGTCCGGGCGATGTGCCCGTACTGCTTCACCGTGCACGGGCTCCGCTCCTGCGCCTGCAGCATCCGCTGGAACCGGTCGACGAGCTCCGGGACGCTGAACGACGAGACCTCGCGGGGCTCGCTGAGCGGCCCCGGGCCCCGGCGGGGAACACCGGCGGGGCGTGCGAGCCGGGAGGCACTGGCCATCGGCCGAGCTTGGCCGGGATTCCCCTCTTAATGGGTTCGACGGAGAGGAAGGCCGGGGACCGGTTTTCCGTAAAATAGGCGCCGGGGGTGGCCTCCGGCGTGCGCTGTTCTCGGTGCGACGCCCCCGCCGTGGTCGACCAGCCGTACCGCGGCGAGCACCTGTGCGATCGCCACTTCCGGTCCTCGGTCGAGGGCCGGGCCGCCCAGGAGTTCCGGCGGCAGCTCCCCGGATTCGACCGGGGGACCCTCGCGGTCGCCCTCTCCGGCGGGAAGGACTCCTCCGTCGCCCTGCAGCTGACCGCGGAACGGTTCGGCCGCCGCCGCGGGGTCCGCCTCGTCGCCGTCAGCGTGGACGAGGGGATCTCCGGCTACCGAGCCGCCACGCTGCGGGCGGCGGCCACGCTCGCCGCGCGCCTCGGGGTCGAGCATCGGGTCGTCGCCGCCGAGGCGGCGCTCGGCACGACGACCGACCGCGCGGCGGCCGACCTCGGCGGGCTCGTCCCGTGCTCGTTCTGCGGCGTCTGGCGGCGCGGGCTCCTCAACCGGGCGGCCCGGGCCGCCGGGGCCGATGCGCTCGTGCTCGGCTTCAACCTCGACGACCTCGCCCAGACGGTGCTGATGAACCTGGTGCAGGGGGACCTCGACCGACTCGTGCGGATGGCGCCGCACCGTCTCCGCCAGGACGGGCTCGTCCCGCGGGTCGCCCCCCTCGCCCGGGTGCCCGAGCGCGAGGTGTTCCTCTACGCGCGCTCCCGGGGCCTCCCGTTCGACCACGGGGAGTGCCCGCACGCCGGCCGGGCCGCCCGCAACCGCTTCCGGGAGATCGTCTGGTCGCTGGAGGAGGCCCAGCCGGGGACCCGCCAGGCGCTCCTGCGCACCCGCGAGCGGCTGCTCGACCGGTGGGGGACGGCGGAGACCCCGAGCGCGCCGGGCCGCTGCCGGGGCTGCGGGGAGCCCGCGAGCGGACCCCTCTGCCGCAGCTGCGAGTACCGGGAGCTCGCTCGGCCCGCGCCGGTCCCCGGGAGCCGAGCGTGACGGACGCGGAGGGCCCGACGAGCGACCCGCGCGACTCGGTGCAGCAGCGGGTGTTCGTCGTCGGCGCGGGGATCATGGGCAGCGGGATCGCCGCCCAGGCGGCGCTCGCCGGCTTTCCGGTCACGCTCGAGGACGTCCGCGAGGAGTTCGTCGCCCGGGGGCTCGCGAGCGCCGAGCGGGCGCTGACGAAGCAGGTGGAACGGCGCGCGATCGGCCCCGGCGACCGCGACGCGGCCCTCGCCCGCCTGGACACGGCGATCGGGCTCCGGCGCGTCGACTCGGCGCGGATCGTCATCGAGGCCGCCCCCGAGAACCTCGCGCTGAAGCGCCAGCTGTTCGCCGAGATCGAGACGACGGCCCAGCCGGACGCGCTGCTCGCGTCGAACACCTCTTCGCTGCCGATCACCTCGATCGCCCAGGAGCTCCGGGACCCGACACGCCTCGTCGGGATCCATTTCTTCAACCCCGTGCTGCAGATGCCGCTCGTCGAACTGATCCCGGGGCACACGACCCGGCCGGAGGTCGTGGCCGCGGCCCGGGGGTTCGCGGAGCGCCTCGGGAAGACGGTGGTCACGAGCGCCGACACCCCGGGGTTCGTGACGACCCGGGCGCTCGCGGTCCTCGTGAACGAGGCGGCCTGGATGCTCTTCGAGGGCGTGGCGACGAAGGAGGACATCGACACGGCATACAAGCTCGGCTTTCACCACCCGATGGGGCCGTTCGAGCTCGTCGATCTCGTCGGGATCGACACGGCCGTCGCGATCCTCGACGTCCTGTGGGACGGCTACCGCGACCCCCGCTATCGCGCGTGCCCCCTGCTCCGGACCCTGGTCGCGGCGAAGAAGCTCGGCCGTAAGACGGGGGAAGGCTTCTACCGCTACGGGGAGGCGACGAAGGCGCCGTGAACGCGGTCACCGGAGCGATCGACCTCCTCGTCCTGATCGTCGTCTCGCTCGTCCCGGCGCTGCTCTACCTCGGCTGGGTGCGGGGCACCGAGCGGGCCGGTCGCCCGGCCTGGGGCGGCATCCTGCGCTCGTTCGCGTACGGCGCCCTGTTCGCGACGATCGTCGCCGCCATCCTCGAGCTCGTGATCGTCGACCTCGGCACGGCGGCGAGCAGCTCGCTGCCCGGACCGGAGTTCCTGTTCCTCAACGGCAACTCCCCGTGGGGGTCGTTCTTCCTGGTCCTCGTGATCGCCCCGTTCATCGAGGAGGCCCTGAAGGCGTCGGGCGTGGCGGCCTCCGCGGATCGGATCCGCCAGCTCGCCGACGGGCCGGTCTTCGGGGCGTCGGTCGGCCTCGGCTTCGGCTTCTTCGAGACGTTCCTCTACGGGCTCGCCGCCTACTTCGCGGGGGGCCTCGCGGCGGGGATCGCGCTGATCCTCGTGCGCAGCGTCTCGAGCGTGCTGCTGCACGGAAGCTCCACCGGGATGTTCGGCTACGGCTACGCCCGCTCCAAGTTCCGGGTGCCCGGCGCGGGCCGCGGAGCGTACTACCTCCTGGCCGTCCTCATGCACGCCTCGTTCAACGCGCTCGCCTCCCTCGCGGCGATCCTCGCGGTCCTCGGGGTCTCGGGGTTCGCCGTCGACGCCGCATCGGTCCTGGCCCTGTTCGCGGCGATCGCCTTCGCCTTCGGCGCGATCGAGCACGTGCGCACCGTGATCCAGACGAGCGACTACCCGGCGCTCCAGCCGGGGCCGGGCCGATTCGGGCCGGGCACGGGCCGGGCCCCGAAGCCGAAGTGACCCGTCAGCGCGGCGCGGCCGGGGAGTCGGGCTTGCGCTGCCAGGCGGCCTCCCCGATCGACTTGTAGACGCTCTCGGGGGTGTCGGAGACGGGGGCGTCGCTCGCCTGGCCGACGTCGCGGATCCGCGACTTCTTGAGCAGCCAGTAGTGGATCCGCCAGGTCTTCCCGCGCGAGACCGTGGCGTCCTCCTCCTCGCTCGTGAGGAGCCCCTCCTCCTCGAGCTGGTAGAACCGGTCCCGGTCCTCGCTCGAGAGCTTGTTGTCGAGGACCGCGTCCTCGAGGCCGAAGTACCCGAGGACCATGCGCGCGATCGGCTTCGCGTCGGCGATCGGGACCTTGCCGTGCGCGACCAGGGTCCGCTCGATCGCCCGGGTGAGCTCCTGCTCCGTGATCGAGGCCATGAGGCGGGAGGCCCACCGCACGGCGAGTAAAAGGGGTTGCGCGCACCGAGCGGCCGCGGCCCCCGCCCCGAGCCGCCCCGCGCCGGCGGTGCGCCCGACGGCCGACAGCGCTTAGAGCGGAGCGAGGCTCGATCCGCCGATGGAGGAGCCCGCCGTGTGGGAGGTCCCGGACGCCGCGCTCCGGGCCGCGCGGGCCGCCGCGGACCGGGGCCTCTGCGCGGAGTGCTTCGGACGCCTGTTCGGGCGGCTCGGGCACGGGCTCACGAACGCCGCCCGCGCCCAGCGGCTGTTCGCCCGGCTCGAGCGGTCGGAGCCGCCCCTTACGGGCCCGTGCGCCCTCTGCGGGGGCGTCTTCGACCGCCTGCCCGTCTGGGTCGACCGCGCGATCGCCGCCGCCGAGGGGTTCGAGTGGGCCCGGTTCACGTGCGGCTCGCGCTGGGAGCCGGAGCTGCTGGCGCGCGAGGAGGCCCTCTGGTCCGAGGTCGCCACGGAGTGGGGCGAGAGCGCCCGGTCCGCGTTCAACCGCGAGTGGGGGAAGCTCCTCGAGGCCCGGTCGGGGGCCGTCGGCGGCCCGGATCGGCCGGACCTGGTCTTCCTGGCCGACCTGCCGGTCGGCACGGTCGTCCCCACGGTCCTGCCGCTCTACGTGCGGGGCCGGTACCGCAAGCTCGACCGGGAGCTCCCGCAGACCCGCTGGCCGTGCCGTCGGTGCCGGGGGCGGGGGTGCACCGACTGCGCGGGCACGGGGAAGACCTACCCGACGAGCGTCGAGGAGCTGGTCGCCGCGCCGCTCCTCGTCGCCACCGGCGCCGACGGGACCCGGTTCCACGGCATGGGTCGGGAGGATATCGACGCCCGGATGCTCGGGCGCGGTCGCCCGTTCGTCCTCGAGCTGCTGCGGCCGCGGCGACGGACCGTCGACCTCGCGACCCTGCCCGAGGAGATCCGTCGGGGGTCGGACGGACGGGTCGAGGTCCTCGAGCTCGCGGCCGCGGAGGCGGCCGACGTCCTCCGGGTCAAGGAGGCGGCGCCCGAGAAGAGCTACCGCGTCGGCGTGCGCGGCGCCGTCCCGGTGGCAAAGGTTAATGAGGCGCTCGAACTCGCCACGGCCCGAGCGATCGCCCAGCGCACGCCGCAGCGGGTGGCCCATCGGCGCTCCGACCGCGTCCGCACGCGTCGGATCGTCACGGCCCGCCTCGTGGAGGCGTCCGACGCCGGGTTCACGCTGGACCTGAGGACCGAGGCCGGAACGTACGTCAAGGAGTGGGTGGAAGGCGATGACGGGCGCACGGATCCGAACCTCAGCGGCCTCACCGGCGTCGCGCTCACCGTCGAGTTCCTCGACGTGACCGAGATCCACGACGCGGAGGGCACGTAGATGGTCAAGAGTTCGAAGGGGTTCCGCTCCCGCTCGCGGGGCACGTTCACGAAGGATGTCCGGGAACGGGGGATGCCGCCCGTGAACCGGTTCCTGCGCGAGTTCGCGATCGGCGAGCGCGTCACCGTCGTGCTCGAGCCGTCGGACCCCCACGGGCAGCCCCACCCGCGCTACCAGGGGAAGACCTGCACCGTCGTCGCGAAGTCGGGCCGGGCGTACCGGATCGAGTTCCTCGACGGCGGGAAGCGGAAGGAGCTGGTCGCGCTCCCGGTCCACCTGCGGGCCGCGGCCGGCCCGGGAGGCTCCGATGCCTGAACCGGTCTCGCTCGCGCGCGTGAAGGACCTCCTCACCGAGGAGGCCGCCCACCGGACGCTGCCCCGCGAGGCCGGCCTCGCGCTCCAGCACGCCGAGCTGTTCGCCCGGCTCTCCACCGAGCAGACCGACAAGCTGATCGCCGAGCTCCGCACGCTGCCGTTCGTCGACAGCGCGGTCGCCGTCAAGGTCGCCGACGTCCTGCCGCAGTACCCGGAGGAGATCCGCCTCCTCTTCTCGAAGGAGCGGGTCGCGCTCGACGAGGCGCAGATCGCCCGGCTCCTCGAGATCGTGGCGCAGTTCCGATGAATCGGGAGGCGGACCGTGGAGAACTTCGCGTACGTCCTCGATTACCTGCCGAACGGTCGGCAGACCGAGCGCGGCTTCCATCGTGAGCCCCTCGCGCTCGCCGTCGGAGAGGACGAGCTCAAGCTGTTCGAGTTGGTCCCCCGGCCCGGGGCGCAGCTGACCCCGGGGAGCCGGATCTCGCTCGTCGCCCAGGGCGGGCAGCCGCCCCCGATCGACCACGTCCGGCGCCGGCTCGGCTACGACGAGCTCACCGTCAGCGGACGCACGGAGCTGCCGATCGCCCTCGAGAAGATCGTCCGCGCGAACGCCCCCCGGTACCTCCGGTTCTTCAACGAGTCGCCGGCGGTCTCCCGCCGCTTCCACCTGCTCGAGCTGCTGCCCGGGATCGGGAAGAAGACGATGCAGCAGATCGTCGACGAGCGGAAGCGCGCCCCGTTCGCGAGCTTCGAGGAGCTCGAGCAGCGGCTGCACGTGAAATCCCCGGAGAAGCTGATCGTCGGTCGGATCGAGCAGGAGCTGAGCGGTGTCGACGACAAGTACCGGCTCTTCGTCGCGCCGTAGGGGCGCTCCGCAGTACCTCGACGGCGTACCGGCGGACGCCGACGCCGTGCGCGCCACCCTCGCCCGGCTCGGCGTCCGTCCGAACGCGCGCTGGGGCCAGTCGTTCCTCACCGATCCGTTCGTCGCCGACGCCGAGGCGGCGCTCGTGGCCCGCGCGCCCGGCCCGCGGATCCTCGAGATCGGCGGGGGGCTCGGCGCGCTGACGGCGGCCCTGCTGCGCCGGGGCCTCGGGCCGGTCACCGTTCTCGAGAAGGACCGGCGGCTCGCCGACCACCTCCGCGGGACGTTCGGGGACCGCATCGCGCTCGCGGTCGGCGACGCGCTCGTCGTCGACCTCCCGCCCGCCGAGGTCGTCGTCGGCAATCTCCCGTACTCCGTCGCCACGCCGATCCTGCTGCGGCTCCTCGCCGGTCGGGTCCCCCGGGTCGTGGTCCTCCTCCAGGAGGAGGTCGCCCAGCGCCTCGCCGCCGGGCCGGACTCGAAGGAGTACGGCCGCCTCGCGATCGCGGCCCGCCTCTACGGCTCCGTCGAGCTGTTCCGCCCCGTCCCCGCGAGCGCGTTCGAGCCGCGTCCGAAGGTCGGCAGCCGGCTCCTCGTCCACACCGCCCGGGCCGGCGACCTCCCGGTCCCGTCGGTCGACCGGTTCGAGCGCCTGGTCCGCGACCTGTTCTCGGCCCGGCGGAAGCAGCTCGGCAACCTGCTGCCCCGCGTGCACGGCCTCCGCGACCGTCCGGCCGCGCTCGCCCGCCGGGCCGGCTGGCCGGACGATTGGGCGCACCGGCGCCCCGAGAACCTGGCCCCCGAGGCGTACTTCGCGCTCGCGCGCGCGATCGACGCGACGGTCTAGCGCGGGGGCGGCGGGGCCGGCCGGCGGGCGAGGCAGCTCCGGACCAGCGCGAGCAGCGCGTCCCGTTCGGCTCCCTCGAGCTCGTGCCGCGGGGGGCGGACCCGGGACGCGCCGCGCCCGACCTCGGCCTCCACGAGCTTGATCTCCTGCACGAACTTCGGATCGGTGTCGAGCCGCAGCAGCGGCAGGAACCACTCGTAGATCGCGCCCGCCGCCGGCCGATCGCCCCGGACGGCCGCGTCGAACAGGAGCCGCGACTCGTCCGGGAGCGCGTTCGCGAGCCCCGCGACCCAGCCTCGGGCCCCGGCGGCGATCCCTTCGACCACGGCGTCGTCGAGCCCGACCGCGACCTCGACCCGGTCCCCGAGGAGGGCGCGCAGCGCGGTGATGCGGCGCACGTCGCCGCTCGACTCCTTCACGGCCGCGAGCGTGGGGCACCGCTCCGCGAGCTCGAGGATCTGCTCGGGGCGGAGGTCCACCCCGTACGCCGCGGGGTTGTTGTACACCATCGCCGGAAGCTCCGTCGCGCGCAGCACGGCCTCCACGTGGTCGACCGTCTCGCGGCCGTCGCCCCGATAGACGTACGGCGGCAGGACGAGGAGGCCGTTCGCTCCGGCGGCCCGCGAGGCCCGGGCCAGTGCGACCGCGTCCCGGGTCGCCGACGCCGCGACCGCGGCGATCCGCCAGCGTCCCGGGGGGGCTGCGGCCGCGAGGCCGGTGACGAGCGAGAGCCGCTCCGCGACGGAGAGCGAGGCGCCCTCGCCGAGGGACCCCGCGACGACGATCCCGTCCACCCCCCGATCGAACAGCCAGCGGACGTGGGCGGCGGCCGCCGGGAGCTCGATCTCCCCGTCCGGGCCGAACGGGGTCGTCAGGGCGACCCAGAGGCCCCGGCCGAAGGCCGGCGAAGCTTGGCTCACGGACCTCCCGGGCGCGCGAGGAACGGGTCCCGATCGTCGATCATCACGTCCGCCTCCGCCACGACGTGCGCCGTGCCCCGCACCCACGGCCGGATCGCGTCGCCCTCGACGCGCAGGCCGGCCCGAAAGACCCCGCCCAGGAACCCCTCCTGCCGCCACTCCTGCCCCGCCCGGAGCCGGCCGTCGGCCCACAGCCGCGCCACCTGCGCGCTCGTGCCCGTGCCGCACGGCGAACGGTCGTGGACCCCGCTGGGGCAGAGCACGAAGTTGCGGGCGTCGTTCCGCGGGTCCTCGGGGGGCCCGAGCAGCTCGACGTGGTCGATCGGTCCGCCGTCATCGCCGACGACCCCGGCGGCCGCGAGCGCCCGGTGGATCGCCCGGGTGTACGCGAGGAGATCCTCCAGATGGGCGGGTCGGAGCGGCCACGGCGCCTCCTCCGTCACGAAGAACCAGTTCCCGCCCCAGACGACATCGCCCACGACCGGGGCGAACTCGGGGACCGCCACGCGCACCGCGGCCCGGCTCCGGCGGCTCGCCACATTGACCAGCGTCACCGACCCGTCCGGGTGGAGCTCGGTCTCCACGCGGCCGACCGGGGTCCCGAACGAGTGGTGCCCGGGGCGAAGTCGCCCGAGATGCGCGAGGGAGACGACCGCGCCGATCGTGCCGTGACCGCACATCCCGAGGTAGCCGCCGTCGTCGAAGAAGATCAATCCGGCCGTCTCCTCCGGCGCGGTTGGCGCCGTCAGGAACGCGCCGACCGCGATGGGGTTCCCGCGCGGCTCCGAGACGAGGCCCCGCCGGAGCTCGTCGTGGTCGCGCCGCAGTCGATCGCGCTGCTCCGCGAGGGGCGGGGCTCCCAGATCCGGTCCGCCGCTCACGACGAGTCGGGTCGGCTCCCCCTCGGTGTGCGAGTCGATGACCCGTACGCTTCGCGCCGTCATCCCGTGCGGGCGACCCAGTCGCGTCGGTCTGCTAAGCGTTTCCGGCTGCCGTAGGGCGAGCGGCCCGGTTGTCGTGGGGGCCCCGACCGCTCATCGGAGATGGTGGCCAAGTCGTAAGAGGAGAGTGACACCCCTACGACTCCGAAGAATCCACCCACGAAGCCGCGAAGTTGCTCGATTCCATCGCTGAGTCCTCCCTCCAAACCCTCGACCACCCCAAGGGGTTCAGAAGGAGTGGAGTATTCGGCAAGAGTCGCGGTTGCTGCCAACTGCTCGTGGCCGAACGCGCGAGTGGTCCAGGTCCCCTGAAAAACTGGGATGCCAAAGCCGCAAGTGTAGGAGCGATCCCGCTATCCACGATAGCTTCGTTTGCCCGAACCAGGCTCACGGATATGACGGAGCTTAGGCTCATCACGAATCCAACCCGAGCTGGACATCGTGTCTTCAGGTGACCCCGCGGCGCGAGTAGGCGCGAACGACCTCAGCGTTCCCGACCTGCGCAAGCTGGCTCTCCCGTTCCGAGCTTCAGGCACGATCGGGCCGTTGACATTGGCCCAACTGAAGTCAGACTTGGAGGAGGAGTTCGACAGACTTGGGTTTGATGTCGCTCGTGACTTTGGCCCCTACGAGCCCGCGAGCGGAGAGTACTTCCGGAACCGAGAGCCTGGCTCTGTCCGTCACGCTCTAGAAGGACTCATGGTCGGAGAGCGACAGCTCTCCAAGGACACGAGGACCTCGCGCCGGAGTCTTACCTGGGTGATACCGCTTATCGCTGGCGGTATCGTTCTCGCCGTCCTCAACTTCACAAGTCTTGGCTCGTCATTGAACCCCCTGCTCTTCGTTTTGGGGCTCGTGGCGCTGGTCGCGGGACTCATCAGTTTGCCAGGGACTCATGCGTTCGAGAGCGACATCGTCTACGCTTGGTATGGCTACAATCCTCCCGGTTGGGTAACGGCGTACTCGGTCCGGGCCATGGAGAAACAAATGCCGACTACACCTCAGGAATTCGATGTCCATATCGGGGCGGGGCGCGTTTTATCCGTAGACGTGCGGGGAAAGTACCTGGTAGGGCGGACTGTTCGCAGGGTCCTTGATGCCGCAGGAGATCTGGAGAGCGTCCCGAACCAGATGATCGGTCGTTTGTCTTCCTCCCCGCGACTGCCTGGGGCCTCAGGTTGAACCAAAAGGGGGCCCATTAGCCCTTGCCCGCACAGATCCTTCAGTCCGGGCGCATACCATCCATTTTCGGGCAATCCCTTCGGCCTGACCCGCTCAGTTCTAGTAAGATGGCAAACCAGCGAGTTAAGTCACAACCCCTCGAACTCGCCCAAAAAATCCCAGAGCCGGCGGCTCGTCAAGTTTTATATAGAAGAGCAAGTTCTCTCCTCTCGGTGAGCCAGAATGCTCCAGGGTACCCCGATCCTCGTCTTGAAGGAAGGCACGGAACGCGAACGCGGAAAGAGCGCGACGGCGAACAACATCGCCGCGGCGCGCGCGGTGGCGGACACGGTCCGCACGACGCTCGGCCCGCGCGGCATGGACAAGATGCTCGTCGACGGCATGGGCGACATCACGATCACGAACGACGGCGTCACGATCCTCAAGGAGATCGACGTCGAGCACCCCGCGGCCAAGATGCTCGTCGAGGTCGCGAAGACCCAGGACCAGCAGTGCGGTGACGGCACCACCACCGCGGTCGTCCTCGCCGGCGAGCTCCTGAAGCGCGCGGAGGCCCTCCTCGACCAGAATGTCCACGCCACCGTCATCACCCGGGGCTTCCAGCTCGGCGTCGCCGAGGCGAAGCGACTCCTCGAGACCGAGATCGGCATCCCGGTCAAGGCCGACGACGAGGGGATCCTGATCGACTGCGCCACGACCGCGATGGGCTCGAAGGGCGTCTTCGGCTCGCGCGACCATCTGGCCAAGATCGCCGTCGCGGCGGTCCAGAAGATCGCCGAGAAGCGCGGCGACCGCACCGTCTGCGACGTCGATCAGATCAAGGTCGAGAAGCGCCACGGCGGCACGATCTCGGACACGTCGCTCATCGAGGGGATCATCCTCGACAAGGAGCGCGGCCACCCGCGCATGCCGACCGAGATCGAGCACGCGAAGATCGCGCTGCTCAACTCGGCGCTCGAGGTCAAGAAGACCGAGATCGAGAGCAAGATCAACATCAAGAACCCGGCCCAGATCCAGAGCTTCCTCGACGAGGAGGAGAAGACGTTCCGCCGGATGGCGGATGCGATCAAGGCCTCGGGCGCCAACGTCGTCGTCTGCCAGAAGGGGATCGACGACGTGGTCCTTCACTACCTCGCGAAGGACGGCATCTACGCGGTGAAGCAGGTGAAGGAGTCCGACCTCCAGAAGCTCGCCCGCGCGACCGGCGGCAAGATCGTCACCGGCATCAAGGAGCTCTCCGCGGCCGACCTCGGCTCGGCGGCGAAGGTCGAGGAGCGGAAGGTCGGCGACGACGACATGACGTTCGTGACCGGCTGCTCCAACCCGCGCTCGGTGTCGATCCTGATCCGCGGCGGCACGGAGCACGTCACCCAGGAGGTCGAGCGGTCGCTCCAGGACGCGCTCAAGGTCGTGGGCAGCGTGCTCGAGGACGGCGTCGTCGCCCCCGGGGGCGGCGCGACCGAGATCGAGCTCGCGGTCCGCCTGCGCAAGTGGGCGCCGACCGTCGGGGGCCGGGAGCAGCTCGCGGTCGAGGCGTTCGCCCAGGCCCTCGAGTCGGTGCCGTGGGCGCTCGCCGAGAACGGCGGCTACGACGCGATCAACATCCTGATCGACCTGCGGCGCGCGCACGACGGCGCGGGGGCGAACAAGAACGTCGGCGTGAACCTCGCCGACGGGACGGCGACCGACATGTGGAAGCTCCACGTGGTGGAGCCGGTCCGCGTGAAGCGCCAGGCGCTCTCCTCGGCCGGTGAGGTCGCCAACATGGTCCTCCGGATCGACGACGTCATCGCCTCGAGAAAGTCGAGCCCGGCGCCGCCGTCGCCCGGGGGCCACGACCACTAGGTCGGCCCGAACCGTTTTCCGGGGGCGGCGCGCGCGGCGCGCCGCCCCGAAGTCTTCTTAACGGAGGCACGGTAGGCGCGTCGCCATGCGCACGAAGCCGGTCGAGGGCGTGCTGCGGCTCGACGTGGTGGCGCTCGACCCGCGGCCGGCGATCTATCTCGCCTACGACGGGCTCGCGGGGATCAGCCAGCGGCCCCTGCTCCGCGACCTCGTCGAGGAGCTCGAACGGAAGGGGCCGGGCGAGCTCGCGAAGTTCCTCGAGGCGCTGCGGCGGCATCGTTCGGGCCAGGTGCACGTCTACTTCTCCGACTACGTGAGCTACGGGATCGGCGGCGGCGATGCCGCGGCCGAGTTCTTCCTGGGGACGTTCCTCGTGCTGCACGAACCGGCCCGGGCGGCCGGGAAGGACCCCGCCGTCCCCGAGCATCTGGCCCTCTACCGGCCCGGGGGCGTCGAGCGTCTCTCCCTCGAGGCTCCGGCGGCGTAGTCGCTCCACCCGAGCCTTTACTTCCCCCCACCTTCTCGGGCGCCGCGCAGGTGCCGGACCGTGGCCGACGAGAGCCCGCTCGAGCGGGAGCGGAGGAACAAGGTCGCGCGCTGGCGGAGCGCCGGCCGCGAGCCGTATCCCTGGTCGTTTCCGCATCGGGTCGGCACGGACCGGGTCCGTTCCGCCTGCGCCGCGCTGCGGCCGGGCGAGGAGGACCTCGCGCACCCGTTGCGGGTGGCGGGTCGGCTGAAGGCGCTCCGCGTGCACGGACGCACCGCGTTCGCCGACCTCGAGGACCTCGCCGGGTCGCTCCAGCTCCTGCTCCGGGTCGATGAGCTGGGGGAAGCGGGCTACACCGCGTGGCTGGCGGACCTCGATCCGGGGGACGTCGTCGGGGCCGAAGGGGCGCCCATGGTCTCCCGCCGTGGCGAGCCGAGCCTGCTCGTGACGTCGCTCGAGCTGCTCGCCAAGGCGATCGCCCCGCCCCCCGAGAAGTTCCACGGGCTCCAGGATGTCGAGGAGCGCCTCCGCCACCGGTACGTCGACCTGCTCGCCTCGCCCGCGACGCGGGATCGGTTCCGGCTGCGCTCGTTCCTCGTGGCCGAGACGCGGGCGCACCTCGCCGACGCCGGGTTCCTCGAGGTGGAGACCCCGGTGCTGCTGCCGATCGCCGGCGGGGCGGCCGCGGAGCCGTTCGTCACGCGGTCGAACTATCTCGATGAAGAGCTGCAGCTGCGGATCGCGCTCGAGCTGCCCTTGAAGCGGCTGCTCGTCGGCGGCCTCGAGCGCGTCTTCGAGATCGGCAAGTGCTTCCGGAACGAGGACCTCGACTCGACGCACTCGCCCGAGTTCACGATGCTCGAGGCGTACTGGGCGTACGCCGACTACCACGACATGCGGGCGCTGCTCGAGGCGCTGTACGCCCGGCTCGGCCGGAGGGCGGCCGAGTTCGCCCCCGACACCCCCGCCGTGCAGGAGGCCGCCCGGGCCTTCGGCGCGGGGTTCTCGACGGTCGACTTCGTGGACGAGCTCGAGCGCTGGAGCGGGATCTCGGGGCTGCTCGACCGCACCCCGTCCGAGCTCCGCGAGCTCGCCCGGGCCGCCGGCTCGACGGTACCCGCCGATTCCCCGCCCGGGGTCTTCCTCGACAAGCTGTTCGAGCACTACGTCGAGCCGACGCTCCAGGCCCCGACGTTTGTCCTCGATCACCCCGCGGCGACGACCCCGCTCGCGAAGCGCCACCGATCGAAGCCCCACCGCGTCGAGCGGTTCGAGCTCTACTACCGGGGCGTGGAGCTGGGGAACGCGTACACCGAGCTCAACGACCCCGACGAGCAGGAGCGGCGCTTCCGGGAACAGCTCTCCGCCCGCCACGACGTCCGCTACGCGTTCGACGAGGACTTCGTCCGGGCCCTCCGGTACGGCCTGCCGCCCTGCACGGGCGTCGGGTTCGGCATCGACCGGCTGGCGATGGCCTTCTCGGGGGCCTCGTCGATCAAGGACGTCATCCTCTTCCCGCAGACGCGCGCCGTCTGAGCGGCCGAGGGGGGCCTTATACGCCCCGCCCGACGATGGGAGGGCGATGGGCGCCTCCGATCCCGCGGCCGGCGCCCCGCCGCTCTCGATCGCGGGGCTCAGCGTCGCCTACGGCGAGCGGACGGCGGTCGATCGCCTCTCGCTCGAGGTCCGTTCCGGCGAGATCTACGGACTGCTCGGCTCGAACGGGGCCGGCAAGTCGAGCACCATCAAGGCGATCGTCGGGCTGGTGCGGCCGGCCGCGGGGGCGATCCGCGTCTTCGGGATCGACCCGGTCGCCCACGGCCTCCGGGCCAAGGAGCGGATGGGCTACGTGCCGGAGACGAGCCTCCTCTACGAGGCGCTGACCCCGCGCGAGTTCCTCGAGTTCGTCGCGAGCGTGCGCCACCTCGCACCCGCCGTCGCGTCCGAGCGGGTGCGGACGTACGCCACCGCGTTCCGGCTCGACGGGGAGATCGAGGAGCCGATCGCGACGCTGTCGAACGGCACGCGCCAGAAGGTGCTGATCGTGGCCGCCCTCCTCCACCAGCCGTCGCTGCTGGTCCTCGACGAGCCCCTCAACAGCCTCGATCCCCGATCGGTCCGCCTCATGAAGGAGCTCCTGGCCGGCTACGTGCGGGAGACCGGCCGCGGCGTGCTGTTCTCCACGCATACGATGGAGGTCGCGGAGCAGCTCTGCCACCGGGTCGGCATCCTCGACCGCGGCGTCCTCCGGGCCGAGGGGTCCCTCGCGGGTCTCCGGGAGCGGGTCGCCGAGGGGGACGCCACGCTGGAGCGGATCTTCCTCCGCCTCACCGAGGAGGAGGCCGGCGTCGCGGAGGCGATCCGTTCGCTCGGCGGGAGCTGACGCCGTGGCGTGGCGGGACGCGGTGCGGCTCAGCTCCGTCGCCTACGTCGAGCTCTCCCTGCAGGCGATCTACGCCTTCCGGCAGGGGAACGTCCTCCCCGCCCACCGGTCCCAGGACCTGGTCGGCCGGGCCCGGCGGCGGGTGCTGCAGAGCAAGGTGATCATCGCGTTCGTGCTCGGCGTCCTCGCGCTCGGCGCGAGCACCGCCCTGCGCGCGAGCCGCCAGATCGTGGCGACCGGGATCGTCCCGGCGACGCTCCCGGTCGGGCTCTTCGACGCGGGGGTCGTCACCGGCCTCCTCAGCCTGGACATCGCCTTCCTCTGGTGGACGGGGCTCCAGGTCATCCCGACGTTTCTCTCGTCGGGCGTGCTGCCCGTCCTCGAGCCGCTGCCGATCGACGACGCGACCCTGCGGCGTACCGCGGCCCTGCTCTACCTCCGGCTGTTCGACCTCCCGGCCCTCACGATGCTCGTGGCCACGCCCGTGTTCGTCGGCCTCGCCCTCGGACCGGTCGCGGGGCTCGCCGTCGTGCCGGGGGTCCTCGCCGCGGTCGCCTTCGCCCTCGCGCTGTCGCTCCTCACCGGCCGCTTCTTCGTGCGTCGGGTGCAGGGGGCCCGCGGCGGCGGGGGATCCACCCTGGTCCGCTGGGGGTACCTCGTCCTCTGGGTGATCCCCGCCTTCGCGATGTTCGGGTTCGTCGTGGCGGCGCCCGCCTTCTTCTCCTTCCTGGAGCACCTCGCCACCTCGGGGTCCTCGGTCGGCTGGAACCTTTTGCTGGCGACGTACCCCTTCGCCCTCGCCGCGCTGCCGGCGCTGGCGGCCGGCGGCTCGACCGGCTTCGGTTTCCCGACCGGGGCGTTCGTCGTCGCCGCCGCGGCGGTCGGCTACGCCGCCCTGACGGGGTACGCCGCGCTCTGGACGCTCGCGAGCGTCCGGTCGCTCGGGACGACGCCGGCGCTCCCGGCCGCCTCCGCCCCGGTCGGTCGTCGCTCCGTGGCCCCCACCGGCCCGGCGTTCGCCGTGCTGACGAAGGACCTCCGGATCGCGAGCCGGACGCCCGGGTACGCCTTCCTCATCCTGCTGCCGATCCTCGATGCGGTCGCCATCGGCCTCTGGACGTACGTCGCGGCGTCCGGCTCGTCGGGCGCCCTCTCGGTCGGCATCGCGGCCGTGACGATCGCCGCGCTGCTCGCAACCTTCTTCGGACCCGCCTTCTTCGCCATCGAAGTGAACGCGTACTCGTACGGGCAGACCCTCCCGCTCTCGAACCGGTCCGTCCTCCTCGGCAAGGTCGCCCTGGTGACGCTGATGTACGCGGTCGCCGCCGGGCTGGTCCTCGGCCTCACCCTGCTGCGGGTGTTCGACCCGGGCCTCTTCCTCGTCTTCGCCCTGGCCGAGCTCCCGGCGGTCGTCGCCGCCTCCTTCTTCGAACTCGGGGTGCTGTTCTGGCGCGCCCGGCGCCGGGGCCTCCCGATCGTGAGCCTCTACTCGGGCCAGTGGTACGCGGTCCTGATCACGATCCCGGGCCTCGTCCTCGCCGGGGCGCCGATCCTCCTCTTCCACCTGCTGAGCGCCGACGGCGGGAGCCCCGCGCTCGCGGGGATGGGCCTCCTCGCGCTGCTCGAGCTCTCGATCTGCGCGCCGTTCGCGCTCGGGGGGCGGGAGTCCTGAGCGGCCCCGCGCTCCCCCCGCGCGTCGAGGCGGCGGCGATCGAGTCGCGCTGGCAGGCCGAGTGGGCCCGACGGGAGGTCTTCCGCGGGCCCGACCGACCCGCGGGCGCGACGTTCTCGCTGATCCTGCCCCCGCCGAACGTGACCGGGGTGCTCCACCTCGGCCACATGCTCGGCGACACGGTGATGGACGTGCTCGCGCGGCAGCACCGGATGCAGGGGGTCGCGACGCTCTGGGTCCCCGGCCTCGACCACGCCGGTCTGGCCACGCAGGTCGTCGTCCGCAACTACGTCGAGAAGCAGGGCCGACGGTGGGACGACCTCTCCCGTCCGGAGGCGCTCGCCGAGATCGGTCGGTGGAAGGAGGAGCGGGAGCGGCATATCCGGGCCCAGGCCGAGGCCGGCGGCTTCTCGATCGACTGGAGCCGGTACCGCTACACGATGGACGCGGCGAGCGTCCGGGCGACCCGGGAGGCGTTCGTCGCGCTCCACCGGGCCGGGCTCATCTACCGCGGCGAGCGGATCGTCAACTGGGACCCCCCGATGCGGACCGCGATCTCGGACCTCGAGGTCGAGCACCGCGAGGAGGAGACCGACCTCGTCTTCCTGCGGTACCCGTGGGCCGACGGCACACCGGGCGGGCTCGAGATCGCGACGGTGCGCCCGGAGACGATCTTCGGCGACGTGGCGGTCGCCGTGCACCCGGAGGACGACCGGTACCGCGACGCGGTCGGACGGACCGTGCAGGTGCCGCTCAGCGACCGGCTCGTGCCCGTGATCGCGGACCCGGCCGTCGACGCCCACTTCGGCGCCGGCGCGCTCAAGATCACCCCGCGCCACGATCCGGTCGACCGCGAGATCTTCCTGCGCCATCCGCAGCTGACCGCCCCTCCCGAGCTGTTCGACGAGAGCGCGCGGCTGATCGGGGACTGGGTCCCGCCGGCGTACCGCGGCCTCGATCGCGCGGCGGCGCGGGCGGCGGTGACCCGGGACCTCGCCGCGGGCGGCTTCCTCGTCCGGACCGAGCGGTACCGCCACTCCGTCGCGCGATCCACCCGCTCGGACGCCGTCATCGAGCCCCGCCTGTCGACCCAGTGGTTCGTGAAGATGGCCCCCCTCGCGGTCCCGGCGGTCGCCGCGGTGCGGCAGGGCGAGGTCCGGCTCCACCCGGCACGCTGGGAGCTCACGTTCTACCGGTGGATGGAGGGGATCCAGGACTGGTGCATCTCGCGGCAGGTCTTCTGGGGCCACCCGATCCCGGTGGCCGTCTGCCGGGCCTGCGGCGCGGACACCGTCTCGGTCGACCCGCCGGCCGCCTGCGCGCACTGCGGCTCGACCGAGCTGCGACCGGACCCGGACGTGCTCGACACCTGGTTCACCTCGTGGCTCTGGCCGTTCGCCGCGCTCGGCTGGCCGGAGCCGACCGCCGACCTCGCCCACTACTACCCGACCTCGGTGCTCGTCACCGGCCGCGACATCATGTTCTTCTGGGTCGCCCGGATGATGATGGCCGGCTACTTCTTCCGGGGGGCCCGGCCGTTCTCCGACGTCTACTTCACCGGGATGCTGCGGGACGAGGAGTGGCGGAAGCTCTCGAAGAGCCTCGGCAACTCCCCGGATCCCCTCGAGCTGATCCGCGCCCGCGGGGCGGACACGATGCGGTTCGCGCTCCTCTTCCCGAACCCGGCCGAGGAGGACGGGGCGTTCGGCGACGCGTCGCTCGACGGGGCGCGGAACTTCCTCACGAAGGTCTGGAACCTCGTCCGGTTCGCCGTTCCTCACCTGCCGACCGGGCCCGGCGCGCTCGCGGCCCCGCCCCGGATCGAGCGCGGGGCCGCCCTCGAGTCCCGCTGGCTCCTCGCCCGGTACCGCCGCGCGGCGGAGGATGTCGATCGGGCGCTCGCGGCGTTCGAACCGAGCCGGGCGGCGGCGCTCCTCCACGGCTTCGTCTGGCACGACGTCGCGGACCGGTACGTGGAGATCGCCAAGGACGCGCTCGCCGGCCGGCGCGGCGAACCCGCGCGCCGGGAGGCGGCCGCCGTGCTCGGCTTCGTGCTCGAGCGGACGCTGCGTCGGCTGCACCCGTTCGTTCCGCACGTGACGGAGGAGCTGTGGCATGCCCTGCCGCACGACGGCGACCTCCTCGCGGTCGCTGCGTGGCCGTCCCCGGCCGAGGCCCCTCCGGACCCGGAGGCCGAGCTCGAGATGGAGGCGGTCCTGGACGCGATCCGCCTCCTGCGCAACCTGCGGGCGGAGGCGAAGGTGCCGGCCGCGGCGACGCCGTCCGCATGGATCCGCCCGGCGGGGCCGGAGGTCGCGCGCGTCCTCGAACGGGAGGCGCCGGCGATCCGGCGGCTCACCCGGGTCGGGGCCCTCGCCTTCCTGCCCGCGGACGCTCCCGCGCCCCCCGGGGCGGGGAGCCGCGTGGCGCCGCTCGGGGAGTGCTACCTCGAACGGCCGGCGGAGGGGCCCGCCGCCCGCGCCGGCTTGGAACGCGAGCGGGAGCGGCTCGCCGAACTCCTCGCGAAGACCCGGGGCCGCCTCGCCGACGCGGGATTCCGCGCCCGGGCGCCGCCCGACGTCGTGGCGGAGGCCGAGGCGAAGGTCCGCGACCTCACGGAGCGGATCCGCCGCATCGACGACCACTTGAAGGCGGACGGCTCCGGGGCCGCGGAGCCCGCATGAGCCCGACCCGACCCCGTCGCCCGCGCGCGCCGAACGGTCCGGGGGCCCGGCTCCCGGCGCCGGCGATCGGCACGGTACCGCTCTCCGCCGGCCCGAAGGGCCACCCCGAGCTCGGGCTCGGCCTGTGGGCGCTCGGGCGCTGGACCTCGGAGGACGAGGCGCGCACGAAGGCGACGATCGGCCGCGCCTGGGAGCGGGGCCTGCGCTGGTTCGACACGGCCGAGGTCTACGGCGGCGGCCGCTCCGAACGCCTCCTCGGCGACGTCCTCGCCCGGGTCGCGGGGGGCGCCCCCGACGCGTTCGTCGCCACCAAGGTCTCCTGGGAGCACCTGCGGCCCGCCCAGGTCCGGGCGAGCCTCATCAACAGCCTGGAGCGGCTGGGCCGGCCGTCGGTCGACCTGTACCTCGTGCACGCCCCGGACCCCCACGTCGCCCTCGGCGAGACGATGGGCGCCCTGGAGGCGCTCTGGAAGGAGGGCCGGATCGGGGCGATCGGGGTCTCCAACTTCGGGGTCGACGAGCTCGAGGAGGCCGCGCGGCACCTCGCCGAGACCTCGATCGTCGTGAACCAGGTCCGGTACAACCTGTTCGACCGCGAGGAGGCGGACCCCGTTCGCGAGTACTGCCGCGCGCACCGGATCCTGCTCGAGGCGTACACGCCGCTCGCCCGCGGGCTGCTCGGCGGCCGCTACCTCGACGCGAAGCGCCTCCCGGCCGAGGTGAAGCGGTTCGCGTCGCGCACGTTCGAACCCGACCGGCTGCCGGAGCTCCAGCGGCGCGCGCGCGCGCTCCGCGACCTCGCGCAGGCGGCGGACGTGCCGATGGCGTCGGTCGCGCTGCACTGGCTCCGCCGGCAGGGGGCCGTCCCCGTCGTGGGGGCGAGCCGTCCCGAGCAGATCGACGCGAACCTCGACGCCTGGGCGCGCCCCCCGTCCGACGCCGTCCTCGAGCGGGCCGATCGGATCGCGCGGGGCGATGCCGCTTAGGTTCGTCGCCTTCGACATGGACGGGACGCTCGTCAACGTCGCGAGCTCCTGGGCCGCCGTGCACGAGCACTTCGGCGTCCACAACGCGGACGGGCTGCGTCGCTTCCTGGCGAACGAGATCGACGACCACGAGTTCATCCGATCCGACATCCGGATCTGGTGGCGCGCGGACCCCGACCTCACCCTCGAGACGATCGACCGGATCCTCGCCGAGGTCCCGCTCATGCCGGGCGCCCACGCCCTGGTCGACGCCCTGCACGCCCGCGGGGTCCGCACCGCGATCGTGAGCGGCGGCATCGACCTGCTCGCCCGTCGCATCGGGCGGGAGCTCGGGATCGACCTCGTGCTCGCGAACGGCTTCCGGACCAGCTCCGACGGGCGCCTCACGGGCGAAGGGATCGTCCGGGTCCCGATCAACGACAAGGAGCGCGTGGTCCGGGAGCTCCAGGCGCAGCTCGGCGTCGCCCCCCCCGAGACCGCCGCCGTCGGGAACTCCGCCATCGACGTGGGGATGTTCCGGCGCAGCCGGGTCGGCGTCGCCTTCCTCCCCGAGGACGATGCGGTGCGCCGCGCCGCGACCCACGTCGTGGCGGTGCGCGACCTCGCGAAGGTGCTCGACGCGCTCGAGCCGTTTCCGGCCCCGTAGCGGCCGAAGGGCTTTTCCCCCGCGCCCGGCTTCGTTCCTTCTCCGATGGAACCGTACTCCGCCCTGCTGGAGCGCGCCCGCGCGAAACTGCCCCCCGTGCAGATCGGCTCCGACCGATTCCAGGTCCCCGATCCCGACGTGATGACCGACGGGAAGAACACGCTGATCCGGAACTTCCAGGAGATCTGCGGCGTGCTCCGGCGCGACCCGGACCATGTCGTCGGGTTCCTCGCGAAGGAGTTCGGGTGCCCCGGGGTGCTCGACCTGCCGCGCGCGGTGCTCAAGTCCCGCCTCACGAAGGACCAGATCGCCCAGCGGATCCGCGAGTACACCGCGAAGTACGTGATCTGCTCCGAGTGCAAGCGCCCCGACACCCACCTCGTGAAGGACGGACGGCTCACCCTCCTCGTCTGCGAGGCGTGCGGCGCCCAGCGCCCGGTGACGGTCCGCCGGGTGGTCGCCCCCGAGAAGCCGAAGGCGCCGGTCGTCGTCGGCGAGGTCTACCGGCTCACGATCGAGGACGTCGGGCGCCGCGGGGACGGCGTCGCGAAGAAGGAAGGGTTCGTCATCTTCGTGACCGGGGCGACCCAGCGGGGCTCGACGGTCAACGCGAAGGTGACGAAGGTCCTCGGCAACAACGCGTACGCCGTGGTGCAGCCGTAGCGAGCGATGCGCAGCGTCCGGTGGCTCGGGCTGCTCGCGCTCTACGTGGGCGCGCAGGTCGTCGGCCTCACGCTCGCGGAGCCGTTCCTCTCCGCCGGCCTCTCCTCGTCCTCGAACGCGCAGAGCGTGACCGCCCCGATCGAGATCATCGTGCTCATCGTCCTGGCCCCGCTCGGGATCCTCTACCTCGCCCGGCGCCAGGGCGGCGTCGCCGCCCTCCGGCACATCATCCTCTTCGCGATCGCGGGCGCGCTCTACGTCACCCTCTACGCCACGTTCGCGCTGTTCCCGCCGGGCCTCGTGCTCCAGCCGCCGTACGCCGCGGAGATCACGATCGTGCCGGCGCTCATCCTCGCCGGGACCGTGAGCGCCAGCCTCTACCTCGCGCTCCTGATGGAGCCCCAGTGGTACGTCGTCGACCTCGTCGGCTTCCTCGCCGCGGGCTCCCTGATCGCCATCCTCGGCATCTCCTTCGCGATCCTCCCCGCGTTCATCCTGCTCGTCGCGCTCTTGATCTACGACGCGATCGCCGTCTACGGCACGAAGCACATGGTCTCGCTCGCCGAGGTCGTGACCGACATGAAGCTCCCGATCCTGATGGTGATGCCCGATTCGGCCGGGTTCGACTACACCTCGTCGCCGTCGCTCGCCGAGACGCGCCGCCAGCCGACCGAGGAGCGCCAGGCCCTGTTCATGGGGCTCGGCGACGTCGTGATCCCGGGCACGCTGGTCGTCTCGGCGTTCGTCTGGCTGCCCGGGCACCCCGACGTCCTCGGGGTGGGGGGGAACGCGATCGTCGCCGCCGCGACCCTCCTCGGGTCGCTCGTCGGCTACGGCGTGCTGATGCGGCTCGTCCTCCGCGGGAACGCCCAGGCCGGGCTGCCGCTGCTCAACGGCGGGGCGATCCTGGGCTACGTGATCGCCTACCTCCTCGTCTTCCGCTCGTACACGCTCGGCTTCACGGGAGCGCTTTAACCCCCGGCCGCTCCCCCGGCGGCGATGCCGCGCCGGGTCGAGGACCTTCGGGTGGACGATGCGCCGAGCCTCGACCGGCTCGTGCGGCGGCTCGAGGCGGCGGGTGGATTCAGCGCGAAGGGCGTCGCCGACGGCGTCGACCTGCTCGCCTCCATCCTCGGCGACCGCGACATGACGACGTTCCTCTCGTTCCCCGCGGACATCGTCGCCACCGGGACCCGCGGGGTGCTCGCGCACCTGATCCGGGCCGGCTACGTGGACGCCGTCGTGACGACGTGCGGAACGCTCGACCACGACCTCGCGCGATCGTTCAAGCCGTACTACCACGGGGCCTGGGACCTCGACGACGTCGCCCTGCACCGCCGCCACCTCTACCGGCTCGGGAACCTCGTCATCCCCGAGGCGAACTACGGCGCGATCGTGGAACGGAAGATGCGCGGGATCCTGGAGAGGCTCTGGGCGGGCGGCACGCGGTCGCTCTCCACGGCGGACCTCGCCGCGGCGATCGGGGCCGCGATCCCGCGCACCGCGTCGTCGAGCATCCTGCGGGCCGCCTACGAGCGCCGGGTGCCGGTGATCGTGCCCGGGATCACCGACGGGGCCGTCGGGGCGCAGCTCTGGCTCTTCTGGCAGGACCATCGCGCGCTCACCGTGGACCTGTTCGCCGACGAGCAGCGGCTCAGCGACCTCGTCTTTGCCGCGCCACGGTCGGGCGCGATCCTGCTCGGCGGCGGGATCTCGAAGCACCACACGATCTGGTGGAACCAGTTCCGCGGGGGGCTCGACGCGGCGCTCTACATCACCACCGCCGTCGAGTGGGACGGCAGCCTCTCGGGCGCCCGCACCCGCGAGGCGGTCTCGTGGGGCAAGGTGAAGCCGCGCGCCCGCCACCTGACGGTGGACGGCGACGTGACGCTGCTGCTCCCGCTCATGGTCGGGGCCGCGCTCGAACGGCTGCGCGCGTGACCCGGGCTCCGCAACCCCGAGCCTTTATCTCCCGAGCCTAACGTGGGCCGAGCCGACCGTGGGCCCGTAGCTCAGCCCGGTAGAGCAGGCGGCTCTTAACCGCAAGATCAGGGGTTCGAATCCCCTCGGGCCCGGGGGCCACCGGTCCGCCCGTCGCCGTCCGACCTCCGTCCGCCGGCGGGTCGGCCGCCCGGGGGCTCGCGGCGGCGGCCTCCGCGAACGAGAAGTTCTTGAGGAACGCGCCCAGGATCCCCACGACCACGGCGAGGATCGCCCCCAGCGCGAACAGCCAGTGGAACGCCGCCCCCGTCGGGAGGGTCACGGGCTGCGCCACGGGGCCCGACGGGGTGGCCACGGTCGTGACGTACGTCGCGGTGAGGCTCGCGAGGACCGTCGCGACGACGATCGGCCCGATGCTCGCCCCGAGGTCCTGGAACATCTCGGCGAGCCCGGTCTGGATGCCGGTCTCGCCCTTCCGTGAGCTCAGCACGACCACGTTGACGAGCGAGATGAGCATCGCCACGAGCCCCACGAAGACCGGAACGGCGGCGAGCATGGTGCCGTAGAACGTCGCGTCGAACGCGATCACGAGGAGGAAGCCGACCGACGTGAGCCCGGCGCCGAGGAGGACCATCGGCTTCGGCCCGAACCGCGAGATCCCGCGGCCGACGAACGGGGCCGCGACCAGCATCGACATCGTCGTGGGCAGCGAGAGCACGCCGAACTCGAAGATCGAGCGTCCCAGGCCGACGATCGGCGTTTCCACCCAGATCGTGAGCCCGACGAATCCGAGGAAGATCGCGATCCCCGTGAGCAGCGCCCCGAAGTAGCTGAGGGCGAGGTTGCGCTCCCGGAACCGATCCAGGTAGATCATCGGGGCCTTCGCGGTCCGCTCCCGCACGTAGAACAGGGCCGCGAGCGCCGCCGCCAGGACGAAGAACGTGGGCACCCCGAGGGGCACGGCCCCGAGGTGGTACGCCGAGAGCCGGGCCCACCCCCACGCGGGACCCTGGGAGAGCCCGAGCAGGAACATCGCGAGGGCGCTGCCGAGCAGGGCCGCCCCCGGCACGTCGAGCTTCTCGGCCAGACGATGGCGGGACTCCGGCAGGAAGAGCGCCGCCAGGATCACGATCGCGACCGCGACGGGGATCACCGTGTGGTACGCGTCCTGCCAGCCGAAGTTCTGGATGAGCCACGCCCCGACGAACAGGCCGAGCGCCGCGCCGATCGCGAACATCGCCGCGATCAGCCCCTGGGCCTGGCCGACCCGCGCGGGCGGGAGCTCCTCCCGGATCATGGCGAAGGCGAGCGGGAACAGCGCAAGGCCCATCCCCTGGACCCCCCGGGTCCCGATGAGCAGGTAGACGGCGGACGCGCGGGAGAGACCGAGCAGCGCGGCGATCTGAGGCGTGAAGCCGGTGACGCCGACCGCGAGGGCGTAGACCGTCAGGACGACGAGGAGGATCCGCTTCATCCCGTAGATGTCGCCCAGCTTCGCGAAGATCGGCGTCGTGGCCACGCCGACGAGCAGATAGATCGACACGACCCACGCGATCGTGGTGTACGGCACGCCGTCGAAGAACGCGACCAGGGTGGGGAGCGCCGGCACGAGCATCGTCTCGACGTAGTTGACCATCAGGGCCGCCCCGGCCAGCAGGAGCAGCACCATCGTGCCGCGGCGGGCCGCGGCCTCTTCGGAGACTTCGGTCGAGACGACGGTCGGGGTGCGGGCGGGGGACGGCTCCATCGGGCCCGGAGAGGGGCGGCCCGAGCTCAAACCTTACCGCGGGGGACCGAGAAAACGAGGACAGGCCGCCCGAGAAGCTGTCCGATGTTTGCGCTCGCGTCGCCCAAATGCGGAAGTCTGATGCCCCGATGGGAACTGCGAGGGACCCGTTGGTCAGCCCGAGCTTCGAGCCGGAGGCGATCGATCTCGCCGTCCTGCGCGAGATGTACCGGGACGGGGCGGTGAACCTCGTCGGGATCGACCCGCGGATCAACGCGACCCGCGTCGCGCGCTCCCTCCGCATCGGCCGCTCCCGGGTCGCCGCGCGGATGCGGTGGTGGAGGTCCAGCGGATTTCTTCGGAGCTACGCCGTCTGGGTGAACCCGGCGCTCTTCGGCTGGCAGGCCGGATGGGTCGCGGTCCGCCTGGCGCACCACCGGGAGAAACCGGCGCTCTTCGAGCGGCTGAAGCTCATCGACGGGGTCGTGAGCGCGATCGAGTTCCTCGGAGAGTGGGTCTCCGTCGCGATCGTGGCCCCCGACGCCGCGACGTTCCACCGTCGTCTCGAGCTCCTTCGGCATTTCGCCGGGGTGGTCGAGGTCGACACCCCGATGCCGTGGAGCCTGCCGGAACCGAAGCGTCCGCTCAGTTCGCTCGACCTGCGGGTGGTGCGCGCCCTCAGGGAGCGTCCGGAGGCGGCGCTCCACGACACGGCCCGTCGCGTCGGCATCTCCACCCGCACGATGACCCGAAAGTACGCGGCTCTGCTCGACGAGCTCGCCATCTGGTTCGTCCCGGTGTTCGACTTCCGGGTCTTCTCCCGCCCCGTCGTCGCACTGACCCTCTTCCTCCGCCCCCACGCGTCCCGCGAGGGGGTCGCGGCGGAGGTTCGGAAGCACTATCCGCTGACCCTCCCGGCCGGACCCGGCGGGGGCGAATCGCCGGAGCATCTCACGACGTTCGTCATCCTCCCCTCGGCCGCGCACCAGGAGGAGCTCGAGCGGTTCGCCGCGGGGCTGCCCGAGGTGGCGGCGCTCGAGTCGTACCTTCTCGTCCGGTTCTACGACTACCCCGAGTGGTTCGACCGGCTGGTGTCGGCCCGGGACCCGTCCCCCGGAGGCTCGGACCGGCGGCCCCGTCCCGCGGACGCCCGGCGCGACCGCTAGCGGAGGGCCGAGCGTCGCCCGGGGCGACGCCCCGGCCGGGTCGATCGTCGCACGCCGGCGCGGGGGTCGCGAGCCCGCGGGAGCGCGTTCGACAATCGTGGGAATCCGGGCTCCTCCGGTCCGGCGTCCGCCGACGAATCCTCGCCGGACGGGGCGGTGCGGCGGCGCGCGGGACGAGGGTTCATGTAGCCGGGCGGCGAGCCGAGGCTAGGACGCCCCTTCGACTCCCCGCGGCCCGCGGGTTCTTCGGAGGGAGCTACGCACCCGGAGGTGAGAGACCTTGGAAACTACGACAGAGCGTGCGATGGGACACCTCTTCGGTCTGGCCGGCGGGCTCCTGATCTTGGTCGGCGGCGTGGTCGCCGTCGCGTTCGGCGTCGTCGACTTCGCGCTGGCCCGGTTCGCGGGCGGCGTCGGCGCGCTGGCCGAGGCGGTGGTGCTGTTCGTCGTCGGCGCCCTGGTGCTGCTGTTCGCCCACCTGGGCGAGCACAGCTGGAAGGAGCGGCCGGTGGCCCCGGGCGTGCTGCTGGTCGTGCTCGCGATCATCGGCTGGGCCGTGCTCGGATTGGGCACCAACCTGCTCGCGCTGGTGGGCGGCATCTTCGCCCTGGTGGCGGGCGTGCTGTACTTGATCGAGCCCGCCCGGCGCGCGGTGACGCGGATCGCCGCGGCCGGGTAGGGCCGAGCGGCCGACGCCCGGACCGACCAACCCTTTCCCGAACCTTCGCGCGCCCGGCCGGAGCGGAACCCGTCACGGCGCGGCGGGCGCGCGCGACGGCGAGCGCGGCGGTCCCCCGGGCGGGCGGGCGCCGACCATCGGAAGGGCCTCTCGGGCCCGGGCCCGGCGTCGCCCGCGGAGGTAGTTCACCCCGGCCTCCAGGACGCGCTCGCGGACCATGCTCGGGTTCGCCCACGAGAACAGGGACGGCTCGAGGTAGCAGGCGAGGGCGCACTTGTTGCAGCTCGTGTACCGATCCCAGTCGAAGGAGTTCCAGAGCGCGCGGATGTCGACGTCCCAGATCGGGACCTTGCCGCTGTACTCCTGGAGCACGTAGCACGGCATCACGATCCGCCCGCTCGGGTCCACGTTGATCGTCATCCAGGGTCGGCACACCCAGGGGCGGTCGCCGTACCAGGAGCCGAGCAGGGCGAGAAAATACTCGGGGGACTCGAGGATCGGCGCCCCGGCGCGCTTCAGGGCGAGCAGGCGCTCGAGCGTCACCCGGAGCGCGGCCCGGTCCGGGGACATCGGATCGGCCGTGGAGTAGTCGTAGGCGACCTGGACCGTGATGCGAACCCCCAGCTCCTGGGCGAGCCCGACGAGCTGTTCCGCGTGCCCCAGGTTGTCCTTCGTCACGGTATGGCTGATGGCGAGCGGGACCTCGCCGTCCACGGTCCGGATGCCGGCGACCGCCCGGTCGAACGACCGGGGGATCCCGCGCAGCCGGTCGTGCGTCGCCCGCATCCCGTCGAGCGAGACGAAGAGGTACTCGAGGTGCGGGCGCAGCTCGCGAAATCGCTGGGCGAGGAGCCAGCCGTTGGTGACGACCGAGGTGTGGAAGCGGGCGTGCGCCGCTTCGAGGATCGCCGGCAGCTCGGGGCGCAGCAGCGGCTCGCCGCCCTCGAAACCGAGGAAGGAGACCCCCGCGCGGACGAGCGCGTCCATCATCCGCACCTCTTCGGGGACCGTCAGCAAGGGGTCGTCCTCGCGGCGCCAGAACGGGCACATGTGGCACTCGAGATTGCATCGGTACAGGAGCTTGTGACCGGCGAGAACCGGCACCCGCTCCCCCTGCAACCCGCGCACCGTGCGGGCGAGGCTGCGCATGATCACGGGGCGGAGAACCGCCATGTCGTCCCTGCGGGGGCACCGGGAGGGGGCGCCCGGATGCCGTGGCGACCTCCCTAGGCTCCGCGCGCCCTTAACGGGTCCGGCACCGTCCCGCGCGGGTCGCGCGCCGCGCGAGCCCCGGGTCGCGGAACGTAAACGGCCCGAGGGATATCGAGGCGCGCCCGGGGCCGAGCGAGCGCGGTCGGGTCGGAACGATGGCAGGGCCGGACTCGGGAACCGGGGACGCCTCCGCCGGCCCGGGGCCCGGGCTCCGCGACGTCGACGTCGGGGAGCTTCGAGCGCGGTTCGGGTTCAACGAGATCGTCGAGAAGGAACCGAACCGCGCCCTCCGGTTCCTCGCGTACTTCTGGGGTCCGATCCCGTGGATGATCGAGGCGGCCCTCGTGCTCGCCCTCCTCGTCGGGCACTGGCCGGACACCGCGATCATCCTCGCGCTGCTGGTCGTCAACGCCGTCGTCGGCTTCTGGGAGGAGAACCAGGCCGGCAACGCGGTCCGAGCCCTGAAGGCCCACCTCGCGCCCCAGGCGCGGGTGCTCCGGGACGGGCGGTGGTCGGTCCGACCCGCCCGGGAGCTGGTCCCCGGGGACTACCTGCGCGTGCGGATCGGGGACATCGTCCCCGCCGACGCCACGGTCGCCGCCGGCGGTCCCCTCGAGGTCGACCAGTCCGCCCTCACGGGCGAGTCGCTCCCCGTGACCCGAGCTCTCGGAGGCACGCTCTACTCGGGCGCGGTGGTCCGCCGCGGCGAGGCCGACGCCCGGGTGACGACGATCGGCTCGTCGACGTATCTCGGGCGCACCACCCGGCTCGTCGCGGAGACGCACACGGTGAGCCACTTCCAGCGCGCGGTGCTGCGCATCGGGGACTTCCTGATCGTCCTCGCGCTCGCCCTCGCGATCGTGATCGAGGCCGTCGCCCTCCTGCGGGGCGAAGACCTCCTCACGTCGCTCCAGTTCGCCCTCGTCCTCGCGGTCGCGGCGATCCCCGTCGCGATGCCGACGGTGCTCTCCGTCACGATGGCGGTCGGGGCGCGGAAGCTCGCGGCCGAGGGCGCCATCGTGAGCCGGCTCGCCACGGTCGAGGAGCTCGCCGGGGTCGACGTGCTCTGCTCGGACAAGACCGGCACCCTGACCCAGAACCGACTGCGCATGGGGGACCCGTTCTGCCTCGCTGGCGCCTCGGCGGACGACGTCCTCCGCGCCGCCGCGCTCGCCTCCCGGGCCGAGGACCGCGACCCGATCGACGACGCGGTTCTCGCCTCGACCGGGGCCGCGGCGCTCGGGCAGGGCTATCGGGTCGCGACGTTCCGGCCGTTCGATCCGGAGTCGAAGCGCACCGAGGCGTCCGGGACGGCCCCGGACGGTCGGCCGTTCCGCGTCAGCAAGGGAGCGCCCCAGGCGATCCTCCGGCTCGCGAGCGGGGACGCGACGGCGCCGGCCGCCGTCGAGTCGGCGGTGCGCGAGTTCGCGGCCCGGGGCTACCGGGCCCTCGGCGTGGCGCAGGCCGACGGCCCCGGACCCTGGAGGTACCTCGGGCTCGTGCCGCTGTTCGACCCGCTGCGTCCGGACTCCGCGGACGTCGTCCGGGCCCTCGAGGGGCTCGGCGTCGCAGTGAAGGTCGTCACCGGCGACCAGGCGGCGATCGCCCGAGAGGTCGCCTCCCAGCTCGGGCTCACCGGCGCGGTCGTGGTCCCGGAGGCGGGCGGTCCCGGGGAGGAGGCCGGATTCGCCCCCGAGGTCGCGGAGCGGGCGAGCGTCTTCGCCCAGGTCTTCCCGGAGCACAAGTACGCGATCGTCCAGGATCTCCAGAAGCGGGGGCACATCGTCGCCATGACCGGCGACGGCGTCAATGACGCCCCGGCGCTAAAGGCCGCCGACGCCGGGATCGCGGTGCAGGGGGCGACCGACGCGGCCCGGGCCGCGGCCGCCGTCGTGCTGACCGGCGCCGGGCTCGGCGTCATCCTTTCCGCCGTGCGCGAGGCCCGGCGGATCTTCCAGCGGATGACCGCGTACGCGATCTATCGGATCGAGGAGACGATCCGCCTGCTGCTGTTCATCTCGGTGTCGATCCTCGTGCTCGGCTTCTTTCCCGTGACCGCGATCATGATCGTCCTGATCGCGCTCCTGAACGACGCCGCGATCCTGGCGATCGCCTACGATCGGGCCGAGGTCTCCGCCGGTCCGGTGAGCTGGCGGATGCGGCGGGTGCTGACCGTCGCGACGTCCCTCGGCCTCACCGGGGTCGTCTCGTCGTTCGCCTTCCTCTATGTCGCGGCGAACGTCTACCACGTCGGCGGCGGCGCGCTCCAGACGCTCCTCTACCTCAAACTGTCCGTCGCCGGCCACTTCGTGATCTTCCTCACCCGCACCGAGGGCCCGTTCTACCGGAGCCGCCCCGCCCGCCTCCTGGTGTTCAGCGTCGTGGCCACGCAGCTGTTCGCCACGGGCATCGCGCTCTCGGGATGGCTCTTCGCGCCGATCCCCGTCGCCTGGGCCGCGATCGTCTGGGGGTATGCCGGAGCGGAGATCCTGTTCGACGATCTCGCGAAGCGGGTCGCCTACCGCGTCCTCGATCGGCCCGCGCCCTCCCGGCGCGAGGAGGGACGACGCCCGCCGATCGGGGCGCCCCGGCTCGCGCACTGGTGGCTCCGGCGGCCGGCGGCCTCGCCGGCCGGGGGCGGCGCCGGGCCGGCCCGGACCCCCGCCGAGGGCGCGCTCCCGCCGACCGGGGGCGGCCCGACCGTGGCCCCGGCGGCCGCCTAGGGGGTCGGGCCCTCGCGTCGGCGCTCCGACCCGCGACCGCCGCCCGGGGGCTTGCGGTCCGCGAACGCGACGCTCCCGGTCGCCTCGTTCGGCGGGAGGAACGCCGCCGCCGCCAGGAGCCGCACGGCGGCCTCGCCGCGGCTCGTGAGCCGGTACCGGTCGCCCTCGTGCACCAGGAGGCCGGCGACGGTCAGCCGACGCAGATGGAACGACATCTTCGGGGAGTCGTCGAGCCCCGCGGCCGCCATCGCATCGCCGAACGACCCCGGCCCGAGCGCCAGCCGCTCGAGGACCTTGCGTCGGAGCGGGTTCGCCAGCGCTTCGAGCGTCTCGTGGGTCTCGGGACCGGTCACGGCGGCCCCCAGCGCCGCCGCCTCCGCCGGACCGACCCGACGAGGATTGAACCCGACCCGCAGGGGTCCCCGGTCGGCGAGCTCGACGCGGATCGCCTCGAGGACGGCGACCACGTCCTCGAGGCGGTGGTCGACCAACAGCCGCTCGACGCCCGAGATCACCACCGCGGCGTTCGGGTGCTCGGCCGTGAACGCCCGGACCCGGTCGTGGAGCTCGACGGGGTCGCTCGGCAGCGGGGCGCCCACCGTCAGATGGGGGCCCGGGGCCGGGTGCGGGTCGCCGAGGAACAGGACCTCGTGCTGCCCCGCGGCGGCGAGGGCCCCCGCCTCGCGCACGGGGTCCCGACGCGCCTCCTGGGGCGCCTCGAACTCGTGCTCCAAGCGGGCCAGCTCCAGCGCGGCCCGGATCTGCTCCAGCCGGAACGGCTTGCGCACGTAGTCGAAGGCGCCCAGCTTCATCGCGTCGAGCGCGGTCTCCACGCTCGCGTAGCCCGTGACGACGACCACCAGCGTGCGGGGCCACCGGTGGCGGATCTCCCGGAGCAGCTCGAGGCCGCCCTGGCGGGGCATCTTGAGGTCGGTGAGCACGAGGTCGAACGGTTCGTGCTCGAGGCGCGCGAGGGCCGCCGCCACCGACGGCACCGCCTCCCCCCGGTGGCCGTCGTCGGTGAGCAGGTCGAGGAGCTCGTCCCGGAACACTGCGTCGTCGTCCACGACCAAGAGACGCACGGGCCCCCGAGCGGGGTCCGGGAAGTTAGGCTTTCGGCGCCCCGGCGGGACCCGGACTTCCCGCGGCCGGCGGCAGCGAGATCACGAACTCCGCCCCCGCGCCGGGCACGTTCCGGGCCGAGATCGAACCGTGGTGCGAGAGCACGATCCCGTGGCAGATGGCGAGGCCGAGCCCCGTCCCCTCGCCCTCCGGCTTGGTCGTGAAGAACGGCTCGAAGACGTGGGGCAGCACCTCCGGGGGGATGCCGGGCCCCGTGTCGACCACCTCGAGCTCGGCCCGGGCCCCGCGCCGGCGGACGGTCACGCGGATCGTCCCTCGGCCGTGCATCGCGTCGTAGGCGTTGGTGAGGAGGTTCGTCACCACCTGCCTCAGCTGGCCGCGGTCCCCCGCCACGCGGACCGGCTCGGACGGGAACTCCTCCGCGATCTCCACGTCCGGGGACTGCTTGCCGCGCAGGAAGCCGATCGCGTCGCGGGCCACGTCGGCGAGGTCGACCTCGGCGATCTGCGGCTCCTCCCGTCGCGCGAAGTCGAGGAGCCCGCGCACGATCCGGGCCGCGACCTCGATCTGCTCGGCCATGGTCTCGAGCCGCGACCGCACCCACGGATCGTCGGTCTTCCGCCGGAGGCTCTCCGTGATCAGCATGAGGTTCGCCAGCGGGGTGTTCACCTCGTGGGCGACGCCCGCCGCGAGCTGGCCGACCGACGCGAGCTTGTCGGAGTGCGCGCTCTTGAGCTCCCACGCCCGCTGCTCCGAGAGGTCGACCGCGACCCCGAGGTAGTTCGTGACGTCGCCCCGCGCGTCGCGGATCCCGGTGATCGAGAGCAGGACCGGCCGTTCTCGCCCGCGCCGATCCCGATTGAGGATCTCGCCCGCCCAGTAGCCCCGCGCGGGGTCCGCGAGGTCCTTCCACATCGCCTCGTAGACCTCGGGCGGCGTGTGCCGGCTGCGCACGAGGTTCGGCTTGCGTCCGAGGCACTCGGCGCGCGTGTAGCCGTAGATGCGCTCGAACGCCGGATTCACGTCGACCATGATGCCCCGGACGTCGGTGAGCTGCATCGGGTTGGTGGAGGTCCGGAACGCCTCGTAGAACAGCTGCGATCGCACCCGCTCCCGCTCCCGGTCCGTGACGTCCCGGATCAACAGCAGCGCGCGCGCGGGGCCGCGGTCCGCTCCGGGCACGCGCTGCACGTCGACGTCCAGGAAGGTGCCGCCGGGCGTGTGACGGTACCGGGCCCGCACGGAGCGGAACGTCGCCGCGCGGCCGTCCCGGAGCGCGTCGTCGACCGCCGTGCGGATCGGCGCCGCCCAGGAGCCGTCCTCGTCGAGGATCTGGTGAAAGTCGAGGCCCAGCGTGGCCGCGTCGCGGCCCGAGATCTCGAAGTAGGCGCGGTTCGCCCAGGAGATCGTGCCCGGGGCCTCGATCACCGCGAGGCCGACCGGGAGGGCGTCCAGATAGGCGACGGCGGACCCGAGGGACTCCGGGGCTCGGGCGCGGTCGGGCATGCTCGGCGACGGTCACCGGGGGCGCGGCTCTTGGCGCTGTCGGACGGGCGGAAGGTCAATTCGGGCTGACGGCCCGCCTATAATCCGGCCGCCCGGATGCCTTCGTGCATGCCGGAGCGTCGCGTGCTCATCGTCGGCGAGACGCCGAGCCTCGGCCGCTCGATCGCCGACCTGCTCGAGGCCGACGGCCTCCCGGTCCGGTTCGTCCTCGACGCGGAGAGCGAGCGTCCCTGGGCCACGCTGGCGGACCGGTTCCCGGTGCTGGTCGTCGCGAGCGCCGGCTACTTCTGCAGCACGGTCCGTCGGTGGGCGCGCGGGGAGATCCCGCGCGGCACGCTCGTCGTCGTCGGCTCCCACGACCCGCTCGTCCGCCCGGCGCCCGGACTGACCGCGGTCCCCCTGCCGCTGGCGCCGGGGCCGCTGGTGGGGATGGTCCGCCACCTGCTGCTGGCCGCGTCGGGCGCGCCCCCGTCCGGGCCGCCGCCGGGGTCGGACCGGTCCGCCCCCGGCTCGGGCTAGCTGCGACGGGCGGATCCGACGGGCCGGTCCGAGTCGACCCGGGTCCCGGCGCGACCCCGAAGGGCCGCGGGCAGCGACCGGATGTCGGTGATCAGGAAGTGACGCCCCCCTGACGCCAGGAACCGGAGCCCGGCCTCCACTTTGGGGGCCATGGATCCTTCCGCGAACTCGCCGCGCCGCAGGTACCCGGCCAGGTCCCGACGGGAGACCGCGCCGAGCCACCGCGGCCGGCCCGAGGCGAAGCCCAGCGCCGCGCCCCGCACGTCGGTCACGATCGCGAGCGTGTCCGCTCCGACCGTGCGGGCCACGAGGGCGGCCCCGAGGTCCTTGTCGATCACGGCATCGACCCCCGCCCAGTGGGACCCACGCCGCACGACCGGGATCCCGCCGCCGCCCGCCACCACGAAGACCGTCCGGGCCCCCGCTCCGCGCGCGAGCAGGTCGGCGATCGCCGCCCCCTCGAGCCAGCGGAGCGGGCGCGGCGACGGGACGACCCGCCGCCAGCCCCCGCGCGCCCGGTCCTCGCGCAGGGTCCAGCCGTGCTCGCGCGCGAGCCGTCGGGCGTCCGCGGCGCCGTAGAACCGGCCGACCGGCTTGGTCGGACGGCGGAACGCGGGATCGCGGACATCCACCTCGGTTCGGCTGATCACCGGCACGACCGTACGCCCCGCCCGTCGACGCGCGAGCTCCGCGCCGAGCTCCTGGGCGATCAGGTAGCCGATCTGTCCCTCGGTCTCGGCGTCCAGGACGTGCATCGGCGCCTCCGGGACCTCCGGCGCACCGAGCTCGGCCTCGCGGAGGAGGACCCCCACCTGCGGCCCGTTGCCGTGCGTGAGGACCAGCTCGAGGCCCGGCCGCACGAGCGGCGCGAGCGCCCGGGCCGTCCGTCGGACCTGCCGCACCGCCTCGGCCCAGGTCCCCCGGTCGTGGGCGCGCTGGATCGCGTTGCCGCCGAGGGCGAGCACGATGCGCCGGCGCGGGGCGGCGCGCGTCATCCGGCCCGGCCGCGTCGGGTGACGCAGGTCATGCAGTGCGCCCCCCCGTAGCCGCCCGTGATCTCCCGCAGGTCGAGCGGCACGACCTCCACCCCTCGGTCCCGGAGGGCCGACGTGTGCGGGAAGAACTCGTTGGCGCTCTCCAGCGCGGCCCGCTCCTTCCGGGCGAGGGCCAGCAGCCCCCCGTACCGCCGCCGGTCCGCCCGCGCCGCGCCCGCGAGGGTCGCGAGGACCCGGTCGACCTCGTCCTCGACCTCGATGGCGAGGATCTTCCGATCGCGCACGCAGAGGAAGTTCGAGGCGTAGCTCATCTGCTCGAGGGTCGAGATCCCGACGATCTCGAGGCGCCGGCGCGTCAGGTACTCCGTCAGCGAGACGGCGGGGCCGACCCGGAGGAACGGCCGGCCCGGACTCCGTCGGTAGACCTCCGTCCGGGCCCGGTCGAGCAGCGGCCGGCAGCCGACGACCAGCCCCGCGCCGGGGACGTTCAGGTACGTGTCGAGGTGCATGTCGATCATCGGGTCCGGGCGGTCGCCCGGGATCGCCGGGTGGCTCGGCTGGTGCACGACCGCCACCTCGTCGACCCCGAGATCGCAGGCGAGCAGCTGACGGACGCCGCTCGCGTTGGTCCGGTCGCCCGTCCCGAGCAGGGCGAAGTCGCCCATCGGCAGGAAGTCGCCCCCCTCGAACGTGCCGGGGGCCCGCACCCGGCCGGCGAACCGGGCCCCCGCGGCCCGGAGGAGCGCCCCCGTCAGGAGCGGCTCGTGGCGACGTTGGGGTTTCGACATCCGGCCCTGCACGAACCCGCGCGCCGTCAGCGCCTGCTGGTCGCGCATGAAGTACAGGTTCGCGAGCGGCGTGTCGAGCTCCACCGTCGGCAGGATCACCCGCTCGCCCCGCTCCCGGCGCAGGCGCACCGAGGGCCGGAGGAGGAGGATGTTGAACAGGGTCTCGCCGTCGAACCGGTCGAGGTTCCGTCGCAGCGCCGACCGGGCCGCCTCGACCATCGACCGCGGCCCCGTGTACCGGACCAGGCGCAGGACCTCCCGCCGGATCTCCTCCACGAGCTCGGGCCGTCGCTTCCCGATCTCGATGGCGAGGTGGATCAGGTGGCGCACCCGGACGCCGGCCTCCCCGAGCGCGTGCTCGAGCGTGCCGTGCTCGTAGGCGGCCTCATCGATCCGGAACGCCCGCTCGTAGAGGAACGAGTACGGCTCGAGGAGCCCGAAGAACATCTCGATCCCCGGTCGATGGACGATCACCTCGTCGAGCGGGGCCCACTCGGCCTCCGCCCGGCTCGGCTGGGCGATCCGGGCGGGCCGGTCGCCCGGATCCGGGCTCCCGGGAAGCCGCGCCGGCCCGGAGCGCGTTCGCGTCATCGTCGCCCTCCGGTCCGGTCCCGTCGCCTCAGGCCGGCCCCGTCGGGACGCCGCTCGGCGCCTCCGAGGCGGCGACGGCCTCGGTCGCCTGCCCGGGCCCGCGGAGCGCCGAGTAGTAGCCCCAGACGAACATCGCCAGCCCGAAGGCGACGAGCACCACGAGATCCCACGGCATGTTGAGGAGCCCCATCGGCTCGATCGTCACCGGGTAGCCGCTGCTCGGCTGGAGGAAGTTCTCGTAGATGAAGAACTGGTCGCCCAGGTACGAGATCAGCCCGAGGCCGCCGAGGTACGTCGCGATCCAGAGGACCCCCTTCGACTCCGCGTAGGTGGCCCGCCGCAGCAGCAGGGTCACGAAGTAGATCGGGATCCCGACGAACAGCAGGGCGGTGCCGACGACCGGCAGGATCGGGAGTCCGTTGAGGTAGGGCCCGGCGCCGCGGAACGTCGCGCTCGAGAACGGCGCGTAGACGAAGTCGAGGCCGAGCAGCCCGAGGGCGCCGACCGCGATCGCCATCTCCGCGACCCGACCCGCGCGCCGGAACTCCGCCGACGTGAACAGGAAGTAGAGCGGCACGGCGGAGAGCATCAGGAACACGCCGACCAGGGTCCACGGCCAGGAGGCCCAGTAGACGAGCACGGTCGCCACGACGAACGCCGTCGGGGTCAGCACTCCGGCGAGGGGGAGCCGGAACGGCCGCTCCGCGCGGGGCTCGGTCCGCCGCAGCACGAGCAGCGCGAGCGCCGCGGCCCCGTACGGCACCAGCGTGGTGATCGACGCGAGCAGGGCCACCTCGGGGAAGTTCGGGAACGTGATCAGGCAGACGCCCGTGAGCGCGCTCGCGAAGAGGAGGGCGAACGCCGGCGTGCCGAACCGGGGGTCCACCTTGGCGAGGGACTTGAAGAACAGGCTGTCCCGGGCCATGGCGAACGGGATGCGCCCCTGCAGCAGCACCCAGTCGCCGCCGGCCCCGGCGGTCGAGATGAGGGCGCCCAAGACGACCACGGTGCCGAGGATCCCGAGCCCCCAGGCGTCCGCGACGTTGTTGAGCAGGAGGCTGCCGGTCGACCCCCAGTCGCCCGGGGTCAGCGAGAGATCGCCCCAGCGCACCCCGCCGAGGAAGGCGACCGCCACGAGCGCGTAGATCGCGGTCACGATGAGGACGCTCAGGATCGTGGCGCGGGGGATCGCGCGCTTCGGGTCCTTCACCTCCTCCGCGGGGATCGACGCCGACTCGAAGCCGGTGAACGCGAAGAAGCCGAGGGACATCGCGAACGCGATCCCGGCCCACCCGAACGGCGAGAACCCGAACTCGGTGAAGTTGCCGACCCGGATCAGCAGCATCCCGATGAGCCCGAACAGGACGAGCGGGATGATCTTCGCGAAGGTCGTGACGAGCGCGAACAGGCTGCCCCACTTGATCCCCGCGATGTTGAGCAGCGTGTAGGCCGCGAGCATCGCGAGGGCGAGCCCGACCCCGAGCCAGGTGATCGACAGGACGCCCGCGCTGTTGACGAACGTGAGCGCGGACCAGTAGGTCCCGAGATACTCCACGAAGACGTCGATGATCGCGGCGGTCCCGATGAAGGCGTAGAGGAAGTACCCCCAGCCGAGCATGAACCCCGCGAAGTTCCCGAGGGCCCGACGCGGCAGCGAGTACGGGCCCCCCGTGATCGGGAACGCGGCCCCGAGCTCCGCGTACGGGAGCGCCATCAGGATGACGACGACGCCGAGCAGGGCGAGCGCGACGACGGCCGCCGGCCCCGCCACCGACCCCATCGTGGCCGCGAGGGCGAAGATCCCGGATCCGATGATCCCGCCGACCGTGATCGAGGTCAATCCCCACGTGCTGATCTCGCGCTTCAGCTTCGGTTCTTGGGCGTCCATGGGCTCGCGCTCCACCCCCCGTTCGGCCGGTGCCTACTTCTACGGTCCGTGAACGCCAGTTGACCCTCGCCCCGAGGTTGATGTAGCGGCAGCCGGTCCCCCGGGACGTGCGCGTCCGGCCTCGGTGGTCCGTGGGGCTCCCGGTCGCCGTGGTGGCCGTGACGCTGTGCGCCGCGGTGCTCACGGGCGCCGTCTCCGGGAAGACCGCGCCCCTCCGGCCGGCCGACGCGCGCGGCGCCGGGCCCACCGACGCCCCGGCGATCGCGAACGGGCGCGTCGTCGCCGCGGGGGGCCCCACGTTCGCCTGGAGCGAGGTGACGGGGGCTCCGAGCCCCGGGCCCCGGGTCGACGCCGGGCTCGTCTACGATACGACGGACGGCTACCTGCTGCTGTTCGGCGGCGAGCACTACGGGACGATCCCCAGCTCGGACTACAACGACACCTGGACGTTCCAGGGCGGGCACTGGACCAACGTCACGCACCCGGTCGACGCCCCTCCGCAGGGGACCGGGTTCATGATGGCCGACGACCCGGCCGATCACGAGGTCGTGCTGTTCGGCGGCCTCTCCGCGCACAACCAGGTGCTGAACGACACCTGGACGTACGCCGCCGGCACGTGGACCAACGTCACCGCGGCGGTCGGCGCCGCCCCGCCGGCGACCTTCTGGGGCTCGATGAGCTACGACAACGCGACGGGCACCGTGGTCCTGTTCGGCGGCCAGACCGGATTCACGGAGAGCCTCGACTACACGAACGCCACCTGGTCGTTCCACGACGACCGGTGGACCAACCTCGCGCCGCCGCGCACGCCGTCGGCCCGGATCAGCTCCTCCCTGGCGTACGACCCCGCGGCCGGCGCGCTCCTCCTCTTCGGCGGCATGAACTACACGGCCGGCCCCCTCAACGACACCTGGACGTTCGGTTCGGGCACCTGGACCGAGGTGCCGACGACCGGCGCCCCGGCCCCGGTGTGGGGCGCCGGGCTCGTGTTCGACCCGGCGGTCGGCGCGCCCGTGCTGTACGGGGGGACCCCGGCCGAGAACTACGACGTCTACACCCTCGCGAGCGGGGTCTGGACGGGCTCGGACGCGGCACCGAACCCCGGGCAGACCCTCGGGGAGGTCCTGATGGCGTTCGACCTCGCGGACGGATATGCCGTGCTCGAGCAGGAGACGCTCACGTACGCGAACGTCACCTGGGCCCTGTCCGTGGGGGGCGCTCCGCCCCCCGCCCTGACCGTCACCGCCTCCGCCGCCCCGCTCTCCGGGGCGACGCCGCTCATCGTGCACCTCGCCTCCACGGTCGCCGGCGGGACCCCGCCCTACACGATCACCTGGCAGTTCGGGGACGGGTCCTCGCCGCTCTCGGGCGACCCGGCCAGCGCGGGCAACGCGAGCCACACCTACGCGGCGTCGGGGGCGTTCTCCCTTAATCTCACCGTCCTCGACTCGGGGAGCCACTCGTTCGCCCAGAACTGGACGATCGAGGCGTCGGCCCCGACGCTCGAGCTCTCGATCTCCGCGACGCCCAACCCGGCGGCGCCGAACGCGACCGTCGCCTTCACCTCCCACCCCTCGGGGGGCGCGCCGCCGTACACCTATCTCTGGACGTTCGGCGACGGGGCGACCGCGACGACGCGCAACGCCTCGCACGCGTACCTCGCCGTCGGCTCCTACCTCGCCCGCCTGGTGGTCACGGACCAGAGCGGCGCGACCACCTCGAGCACGGTCGCCGTCACGATCGCGAACGGGACCTCGCCCGCGGGCGCCGGGTCGACCCCGGCCGCGTACTACTACCTGGCCGGGGCCGGCGCCGGGGCCGTGGCGCTGCTCCTCGCGGCGGTCGTGTACCGCCGGCGGCGCGCCCCGCCGCCCGCGGCGTCCGCCCCGCCGCCGCCGGCCGGCCCGCCCTAAGCTCCCGTGCGCTCCCGGTACGCCCGCAGCCCCGCGGCGTCCTGCTCGAACTCGAGGTCGAACAGCGCCCGGACCTTCTCCTCGAGCGCGCCGGCCGGGATGGTCGCCGAGACGAACTCGCCGACGAGCGTCACGCGCGTCCGCGGCCCCATCGGCGTGTAGTAGAAGACGAACTTCGACCCCGCGAGGGCGCCCTCGACGATCTCGTACGCCAGCCCGAGGGGGTGGAGGACGTGCCCCCGCATCCCGAAGCGCTCGGCTCCGCCCCAGAGGTCCTGCTCCCAGCGGGCCAGAAAGTGGGTCGTGTCCGACCAGTCGAGCCGGTTCTCCCGGTGCCGGTGCGCGGCCCGGTGCTCCGGGGTCATCGAGAGGTACGCCCAGACGACCTCGACCGGAGCGTCGAAGACGCCCGTGTCGTCCCGGAAGTACATCGGCCCCGGACCGGGGCGCCGCTATTTAGACCCCGACCGGCGGGCCGCCGTTCTGGAGCTCGCGGAACGCGCTGCCCAGCACCGCGATCGCGCGACGGAGCTCGGCGGCGGTCAGCCGCTCGTGGTCGGTGTGGTCGAGCTTCGCGTCCCCGGGGCCGTACGCCGCCCCCGGCACCCCCCACGCGGGCAGCACGAGGTTGAGGTCCGACGTGCCGGCCTTGCGCCAGATCGTCGGGCGCGCGCCGCCGGCCCGGATGCCGTGGACGAGCGCGAGGACGACCGGATTGGTCCGCTCCACCTCGATCGGGTCGACGTGGATGCGGTCGGCGATCTCCGGGGGCCCCGGCTCGGTCGGGAGCCCGCGCCGGACGTCGCGGGCGGAGAGCCCGGGCGGGATCCGCAGGTCGATCACGGCCCGGACCGTCTCCGCGCCGGCGCGCCCGGTCGAGTCGAGGCTCACGACCTTCGCCGTCAGCGAGCGGAACGGGGAGGCCCCCGTGTGCCGCGCGGCGTACGCCCGCACCGCGCCCACCCAGTCGAGCGCCACGTCCGCGGTCGTGGGGAACGGCGAGGAATAGTGCGTGCGCTGCCCGCGGAACGTCGCTTCGACCTGGAGCTCCCCCTTGTAGGCGATCGTGACCCCGTCCCATCCGCTCGGTTCGCCGGCGATCACGAAGTCGGGGGCGAGATGGGAGAGCAGGTACCGGGCCCCATGGCTGTCGGTCTCCTCGCCGACGGCGGCGGCCACGACGATCTCGCCCGGTCCGTCCGCCGCGAGCCCGGCGCAGAGCGCCGCGACGAGCGGGCCCTTCGCGTCGACGGCCCCGCGGCCGTGCACCGTCCCGTGGTCGCGGCGCACCGGCCGCTCCCCCTCGACCGTGTCGATGTGCCCGAGGAACAGGATGCGGGGCCGTCCCCGACCGCGGCGGGCGAGGCCGTTGCCGATCCCGTCGAGCCGGGCGGAGTACCCCAGCTCCCGGGCGATGCGCACGAACTCGGTCGCCGCCCCCCGCTCCCGTCCGGAGGGCGAGTACTGCGCGACGAGGCGCTCGAGCAGGCGGCTCTCATCCACCGCCGACCACCTCCGCCACGGTGTCGAGGGCCCGGTCCCACTCCGCGTCCGGGATGACGAGGGGCGGCAGCAGCCGCAGGACCGAGGGCCCGGCCGAGATCGCAAGATAGCCGCGACGCTCGAGCTCGGCGAGCGCGGGCGCGACCCGTTCCCGGAGCTCGATCCCGAGGAGGAGCCCGAGCCCGCGCACCTCGCGCACCGACCGGGTCGGGAGGGAGCGGAGCCGCTCCTGCGCCCGGAGGCCGAGGCGCTCCGCCCGCTCCGGGAGCCGCTCGCGGACCGCCAGTTCGAGCGCGGCGAGGCCGGCCGCGCAGGCGAGCGGGTTCCCTCCGAAGGTCGAGTGGTGGGTGCCGCGGAAGCGGGCTTCGACCTCCGGGGTGGTCACGGTGGCGCCGATCGGCACGCCGCCGGCCAGCGACTTCGCGAGGGTGAGCAGATCGGGCACGATCCCCCAGCGCTCGAAGGCGAACATCCGCCCGGTCCGCCCGATCCCGGTCTGCACTTCGTCGAACGCCAGGAGCGCGCCCGTGCGGTCGGCCGCGGCCCGCGCGGCCCGCAGGAACTCCGGGGTCGCGACATGCACCCCGCCCTCCCCCTGGACCGGCTCGAGCAGGACGAGCGCGGTCTGCTCCGTCACGGCCGCGTCGAGCGCGGCCGGGTCGTTGAACGGCACGTGGGCGAACCCGGGCACGAGCGGTTCGAACGGTTCGCGGAGCTCGCGCCGCCAGGTCGCGCTCAGCGATCCCAGCGTCCGCCCATGGAAGCCCCGGAAGGCGGCCACGACCCCGGGCCGGCCGGTGGCGCCGCGCGCGATCTTGATCGCGGTCTCCACGGCCTCGGTGCCGGAGTTGGAGAGGAACACCGACCCGAACGACGGCGGCAGCAGGGCCAGCAGCCGCTCCAGGAACGCCGTCCGGACGGGGCTGCGGTAGCCGCTGCCGAGGTACAGCAGCGCGCGCGCCTGCCGGGCGATCGCCTCGGCGACCTCGGGAGGGCTCGCCCCCAGGTTGCCGACCCCGTGCGTCGCCCCGAGATCGACGTACCGGCGGCCCGTCGCGTCCCAGAGGTACGCCCCCTCCCCGCGGACGATCTCGAACGGCCGCTGGCCGCCGCTCGCGAACTCCGGGCCCGGCGGGGTCATCGGAACTCCGTCCCGGCGCCGGCGAGCGCCGCGGCCACCGGGGCGGGGCCCGCGCTCGGCCCGATCACCACCCGGCCGACGC